>ERZ773264.1913-NODE-1913-length-22215-cov-10.199052_pt1 | contig 22215 bp, 15 predicted proteins | sample MGYA00511910_ERZ773264 | MGnify/ENA primary metagenome ERZ773264 (study PRJEB29015, sample SAMEA2737739) | human gut metagenome | biome: human gut; feature: human-associated habitat; material: faeces | place: China | collected 2012 ... | reverse complement strand
TCATGATTTCCGAGCAGGGCGTGGTCAAGGTCATGGACTTCGGCATCGCCCGCGCTCTGGACGATTCCGCAGCCACCATGACCCAGTCGCAGGGCGTGGTGGGCACCGCACAGTACCTTTCTCCCGAGCAGGCGCGCGGCGAGACCGTCGACATGCGTTCCGACCTGTATTCCGCCGGCTGCGTGCTCTACGAGATGCTCACCGGCCGCCCGCCGTTTACCGGCGATTCCGCCGTGGCCATCGCCTACCAGCATGTTTCCGAAGTCGCCACGCCGCCATCCGCCGTGGTGCCGGGGCTGCCGAAGATGTGGGATTCGATCTGCGCCAAGGCCATGGCCAAGGACCGCCAGAATCGCTATGCCACGGCCTCCGAATTCAAGACCGACATCCTGACCTACATGAACGGCGGCGTGCCGGTGGCGGCCGCGTTCAACCCGTTGACGGACCTGTCGAATATGAAGGCCCGCAAGGAAGCCGAACGTGATTTGCCCACCACGCCGGTGGAACCGCATCAGCAACCCACCCAAGCATTCAACCCGGTGACCGGTCAGTTCGAGCAGATTCCACCGGCCAATGGTGCCAACTCAGCGGCGTTGCAGTCCCGTGCGCAGCAGCGTGCGGCGGCGGCCAAGGCCAAGAAGCGCAAGAAGATCATCATCGGTTCGGTGATCGCAGCGATTGTTGCAGTGCTTGTCATTGTGGGCATCGTGTTCGCCATGAACGGCTCCGGCAACAAGTCCTCGGAAGACACCGTCACCATCCCTGAGGTGTGCAACGCTTCCACATCCAAGGACAGCATCGAGCTCAAACTCAAGGCATCGGGTTTGAAGATGACCGAAAAGCAAGACACCGACTCCACCGAGCCGGAAGGCACCTGCACCAAGATGAGCCCGGACGCCGGCTCCAAGGTGGCCAAGGGATCTGCCGTGAAGGTGTGGTTCTCCGCAGGCCCGCAGTCCACTCAGGTTCCGGATGTCAAGGAACGCAGCCAGGAAGAGGCGCGCAGCATTCTGGAAAGCGCCGGGTTCAAGGTGAACGCCGCCGTCAAAACCGAAGACAGCGCCGACATCGCCAAGGATATGGTGACGAAAACCGATCCTGCCGCCGGTCAGTCGGTTCCCAAGGGCACCACCATCACCATATATGTTTCTTCCGGCATGACCACCGTACCGAGCAATTTGGTCGGTCAGTCGAAGGACAGCGTGCTACAGCAGTATGAGGGCAAGTTCAGCTTCACTGTGGAGCAGGAGAGCTCCGATACGGTGGAGGCCGGTCTGATTACCCGTGTAAGCCCTGATTCGGGCTCTTCCATCGCACAGGGCGGGTTCATCACCATTTGGGTGTCCACGGGCAAGGAGAAGGTCGCTGTGCCGAATATCACCGCTGGCACTGACTACGTCACCGCCGAACTCATGCTCAAGGCCGTGGGCCTCAAGGCTCAGGCCAATGGTCCAACCGGTAGCACCGCTGTGGTAGTCAGCATCAATCCTGGCGCTGGCAGCCAGGTAGATGCGGGATCGACCGTCACCATTACCACGAAGGCCGGCAGCACTGGCGGCGGTACCGGTACCGGAGACGGTGGCAACGGTACTGGCAACGGGGGCGGAACCGGTGAGTGAACCGGTGAGTAGCAAGTAAGCGCCGGGCGTGTATGTGTTGCGCATATGCAACGCAAATAGCGCAACACATACACGCAACACAAAGGGGAAGGGCTTCTGCGCCCCTCCCCTTTGCTGTATAAAGAGCTATCCCAGCGCAACAATCCCGGGAAGCGTCGCAAAACCAGTACGCAAGCCTCGTTCTAGCGACACATTCCGGGGAGAGTATCGCCGCGCGCGGAAAAGCTACTTCGTAACTTTGGGCTGGAGGCCGGCGGACTTGGCCACGGCGTTGTCTTGGCCGCAGACCTTGAGCCAGTTGGCCAGCAGACGGTAGCCGTCCTGGGTCATCACGGATTCGGGATGGAATTGCACGGCGTACATCGGCTTGCCCTTGACACGCACGCCCTGAATAATGTGGTCGCCTTGCGTCCACGCGGTAACCACCAGCGTATCCGGCACCGAATCGGGCTCGACGGCCAACGAATGGTAGCGGGTGGCGGTCATGGGGTTGGCCACGCCCTCGAAAATCTCGTCATCGATATGTTCCACCAAGCTGGTCTTGCCATGCATGATGGTGGGCGCATGGTCCACAGTGCAGCCGTACACCTCAGCGAGCGCCTGCAAGCCCAGGCACACACCAAACATCGGCACGCCGCTGGCCGCGCACAGGCGAATCATATCCTCACTGGCACCGGATTCGGCCGGAGCGCCAGGGCCGGGAGAAATCAGCACGCCATCGTAACCGTCCAGTACACCCGGCGCGGCTGGGTCGATAACGTCGTTACGCACCACATCAACAGTGGCGCCAAGGGTTTGCAGATAGCCTACGATCGTGTAGACGAAGGAATCGTAGTTATCCACCACCAAAATATGCGCGGAATCGGTCATAGGGCTCTCCTTGAGGGACGTGTACTGCAAGCCATAGTACTAGGATGCCGTCAGCTCGCTGCCACGAAGTTCGACATCTGCTGTAGGAATGGGATATTGGCGGCGGCCCAAGGGAATCCCCACTGGAACAGCGCCGCGGCGGCTGCGAACAGCAGCAGAGCCAGCAGCAGCCATCGAATCGGCGCCACGCCGGGCTGCAGACGCAACAGTCCGCCATAGATGCTGGCATCCGGACGGCGACGCTCACCCGCGCGAATCTCGCGCAGCACCGGCCAGCGCCATGCCACCGCAGCGGCAATGAACAGAACCAGCCACACTACCAGCGCGCCGAATACCACCTTGTCCAGCGAGCCAATGCGGGAAGCGATCGAGGGGGTTTCGGTGGTGGAGAACTTCACTGCACCGGACGAATCAGTAGTAGCCAGCTCTTTGGGCACACCGTCGGACACTTTGGCCCAGTACGCCAACTCACCATAGCTGATCCATCGATGGGTGGGGGTGGAGTATTTCGGCTCACAGGTGGTCAGTGTGATCATGCGTTTGGTGGGATTGGCAGTGGAGTCTTCCGGATTGGGGGCGATCACATGCACGTCCGTGGGCAGCACAATCTCGTACCGGGTGTAGTGGTAGACGTACCAGTAATCCTTGGTACGAACGATGATGGGATCGCCTTCCTGCAACTTGTCCACATCGCCCAACGGCTGCCCGTAGCCGTTGCGGTGGCCGGCGACGGCGAAGTTGCCGACCTGCCCCGGCATCTGGGTGGTGTCGTAATGGCCCAGACCGTGGCGATTGAGCTGCTCGAGCGTGGTGCCTTCCACGATGTTGCGGTGCCATTGGGAGCCGAAGCGCGGAATGTAGATCTGCGCAATCAAGTCGCCATATTTCGCGTCTTTCGGCTGTACCGGCGCATCGCCCTCCTGGGCTTTGGCGATGGTGACCGTTCCCCCGTTGTTGCTGGGGTCGCTCCAGTCGACGGACTGGGTGGTTTCGTTCTGGGCTCGCTCCGCCTCGACACCGGTCCACCACATCTGCCAGACGATGTACAGGGCGCAAATCACGGCAGCGGTAATCAGCAGTTCGGCGCAGATGCCGAGTGCCTGCCAGACCGGGCTCCGCTGGGGCGAAGACGCGCCGCGTACTGCGGCACGACGGGACCTTGCCCTACTGGCGTTGGCCGGGTCTGCCGCCATTCGTGCGGCATCGTCCTCGGGGAAGGGCTGTACGTCCGACACGGACGCGAGATCAATGGGCGCCGGTACGCCGCTGTTGTGCCTGCCGTGTCTCATTGCTGAGTCTGCTCCTCATCTGTGGTCTTTGACGTATCGACCGTGGCATATTTCAACTGCTGCAGCAAGGCGGCGGTAGCGGGGAACTGAAGGTCCTCGGCATTCTCCACCTTGTAGCCAATGCCAAACGCGGTCACATATTGCTTAAGAATGGTAATGGCTTCGGAGTCGTTCAACGCTGCGCGAAGTCTTTGAGGGTCACCAATCGCGGAAATGGTGAACGGCGGCGAGTATTTCTTACCGTGCAACGACAGCACGTTGCCGGAACAGATGACCGCCGAATTGAACAGCACCCGCTGATCCATAATCATCAGCGCATCGGCACCGCCGGCCCACAAGGCATTCACCACCGATTCGACGTCCTGCTGGTGGATCACGTAATCGTTGATATTGGCGGTCGTGCCGTTGTTGTTGACTGCGTTCTCCCACAACGGAGAATCATCCAGCGTTACCGTTACGCCGCTGCCGCTGAGCGCGGGCAGCATCAGGCTGGAATCCACATTGCTGGAGTCCTTGCCTTGGTTCTGTGTGCTGTCGGTGCCATCGGTGCCATCGGCCTTGAGCGCGTCCGTAAGATTGGCGACCTGTTTGGTCAGATCGCTGACGTCCTGCTGCAGCTGGTTGGCCTCGTCCACGCCTTGCTCCACCAGATCGGCCGTATCGTTGGTGGCGGCAACCGTACGATTGACCCTCACGTTGGTGCTCAGCAGAAAACCGGTCAAGGCAATGACGACGAATACCGCGACACCACCCCATAGGGAGTGCCGTGCACCGTGCTTACCTACATGTCTGGCCATGAATTTCCTGTCTTCTTGCCGACTCTGGTCGCCGCTTTCGAGTGTAGCCACTATTATGACTTTTAGCCTATTGAATGGAGACTATGCTGATGGCTGACGAAGAGCTGCACGAAACCGACTCGAACAACCAGAAGGACTGGCAGAGCGAGACCTCATCCAGCACCGTTGCTGACGAGACCGCCAGCAAAGACACCGAGCAGAACGCAGAGAACGCTTCTGCCGAGGAAGGCGCGGCTTACGGCGTGAATATGGAGCAGGTGCAGGCCGTGCTCAACGCCACTGCCGATAAGGCCACGCTGACCCCGCAGATGCAGCGTATGATGAACCGCCAGGCGGAGAACACCAAGCGCGTTGAAGAAACCATTAAGGGCACCAAGTCGAACCCGCGTTGGTTCGTGCCGCTGTTCTGCGCGTTTATGATCATCGGCCTGATTTGGTGCGTGGTGTACTACCTCTCCCCGTCCGGTTCCTGGCCGATTCCGAACATCGGTGCGTGGAACCTCGGCATCGGCTTCGCCCTGATCATGATCGGATTCCTGATGACGATGGGATGGCGCTGAGTTCCGGCTCGTTGCGCTTATCTATCGGTAGATTGTTTTTTCTATCGTTAGGTTGTCCTTAATTCTTATGAGAAAGGCCGACCTCCCGTATGCGGAGGTCGGCCTTTTTCGTGCCTTAGCCTGTTCATCCACAGCTATCCACCACTTATCCACGACTTATCCACTACGTTATCCACAGCCTGTGGATGAATTACACCCATGTAGTTTTCCACCGAATGTGGAAAACCATGTGGATAAGTGGTGGATAAGCGGCGTTTCTCGGTGTATATCTCGTGCATAACTTTGGCTTGGCATACATCGCCACAGCGAGGGAACAGTTATACACCCGAGTTATCCACTGCAACAAACCCAATAATACCGCGGCATTCCTAACTTATCCACATAAGTTATCCACAGTCTTATGCACTTTTCTACACACTTGTGCACAAGTCACCATTGTGGATAACTCATTATCGTGGATAACTCGTCATTGCGCGCATCTCATTACTGTGGATATCTTCATACGGCACACACCCACTCGCCGAACGACGATATCCACATCGCTAATATCCACATCGTCGCTTTCCGCACATACATTGATGCCGGGCACTGCATGTTCCGCAATACCCGGCATCAATCGTTTTTTTTTACAGCCATATCAAGCCATATCAAGCCATATCAAGCCATATCAAGCCATATCAGTGCAGGGAGCCGAAACTCATCCACCCGTAAGGATTGGCCATATTGCACAACAGAATCAACGCAATGACCAGCACCACCATGGCCCAGCCGTACACCTGCATGCGCCATTTCAGGCTTTTACCGCGCCACGCCGGCACACCACCCACCAGCAGCCATGTGAGTATTCCACCCACTACAAAGCCGCCGACATGCGCCTGCCACGCCACGCCACCGACCACGAACGGCAAGGCGAAGTTCACCGCCATCCAGATCAACATGGAGCGGATATCGGCGCCGATACGGCGATATACCACCAGCAATGATGCAAACAGGCCAAATAAGGCTCCAGAAGCCCCATAGGCTGCCATCTGCCAGCCGATGCCTCCCGGAGCCACCGCAGCCCACACCATAAGTCCCAGGGAGCCGCCAAGGCCGGAAATCACATACAGTCCCAAGAACCGCCAGTGGCCAATCATTCGTTCCAGCACTGGGCCCACGGAATACAGAGCAATCATGTTGAACAGGATATGCAATAGCGAGTTCGGCGCATGCAGGAACATCGAGGTGATAAGCGTCCACGGCTCAGCCACCAGTCTGACCGGAGCCGCCATGCCGAGGTACATCAACCAAGCCCTCAGGCCCGGGGCAATAAATCCCAACAATACCTCCAGTAGCCACACTGCCACGCACGCAACAATCAGCGCCCAGGTCATCACCGGACCACCGCGCTCCCACTGGTATCGAATCTCCCGTTGTGTAGGAATATGCATGCAGCCCACTGTATCGAAGGTCTCGGATGCGTTCCACGCGCCGCGAAGATGCCGAGCCGGCCAAGGGCAGACGGGCGCGGATGAATCGCCCACGAATGTCATTCCACCCAATCGTCACAAACAGCGGCCTAGAATAGGGAGCAGAGTCGGTCTGAATGGGCATACCGACCAGACGATCCCTAGGGAAAGGAGCCGTCATGGAGAACAAGTCTTCTAACGGTTGGAAGTTCTTCGCGCTGCTGTTCGGCGGATTGCTCGCCGCGCTTGTTGGCCTGTACATCTACAAGCAGCAGAACCCGGATTACGATCCGTGGGAGGAGCCGTGGGAGAACAGCTCCTCGCCGGTCGACCTAGGTCTGAATAAGGCCGAGGATGAGGCCGATGACGAGGCGAAAGCCGCCCCGGCCGAAGCCTGATAGGGCGGTCTTTCAACGCAAGAAGCCCCGCAACCGATGGATGTCGGTTGCGGGGCTTCTTATGCTCCGGCGGCCGTCAGGCCAGAGGAGCAGTGTGCCAGATACGCGGAGCCGTTAAGCGGGAAGCCCGGTGGGCTTCCCGTAGGCGACGCCGAGCGGCGACAGCCGCGAGGTAGAAACCAGCACGTAGCTGGCGCGCCGCTCCGGCGGCCGTCAGGCCAGAGGAGCAGTGTGCCAGATACGTTCCAAATAGTCTTCCATGGAGCGGTCGGAGCTGAAGTAGCCGGAGTTGGCCACGTTGAGCAGGGCCTTGCGGTTCCATTCGAGCTCATCAGCGTAGAGGGCCTCGATCTCGGACTGGATGTCCATGTAGGCGGAGAAGTCGGCCAAGGTCATGAACCAGTCCTTGGTCAGCCAGTCGGCCACGAGCGGGGAGTAGGCGTTGCGGTCGCCGTTGGAGAAGGTGCCGTCGGCCACCATATCGATGGCGTGCTTCAGGCGCGGGTCGGCCTCGTAGTAGGAGGCGGGATTGTAGCCCTCGGCGTACTTCTTCTCGACCTCGTCGACGGTCATGCCGAACAGGAAGAAGTTCTCGGCGCCGACGCGCTCACGGATCTCGACGTTCGCGCCATCGAGCGTACCGACGGTCATCGCGCCGTTGAGGGCGAACTTCATGTTGCCGGTACCCGAGGCCTCCTTGCCGGCCTGCGAGATCTGCTCGTCGAGGTCGGTGGCGGGAATCAGGTGCTGGGCGAGGCGCACATTGTAGTTCCACGGGAAGTACACGGCCAGCTTGCCCTTGACGTCCGGATCGTTGTTGACCACGCGGGAGACGTTGTTGATGAGCTGGATGGTCATCTTGGCCAGGTAGTAGCCCGGGGCGGCCTTGGCACCGAAGAACACGGTGCGCGGGGTGACGTCCTCGGCCTTGACCTTGCCGGACTTGATGTCGGCGTAGGTGGAGATGACGGACAGGATCTTCAGGGACTGGCGCTTGTACTCGTGCAGGCGCTTAACCATGGTGTTGAACATGGTGTTCGGGTCGAGCTCGAAGCCGTACTCGCGCTTGGCGTAGGCGGCGAAGTCGACCTTGTTGGCCTTCTTGACGGCGGCGAACTTCTTGACGAATTCATCGTCCTTGGCCAGCGGCTCGAGGCCCTTGAGCATCTCCAGGTCGGAGAGCCACTTGTCGGTGCCGAGGCCCTCGGTGATGAGGTCGGACAGGCGCGGGTTGGCGAGCTTGACGAAGCGACGCGGAGTCACGCCGTTGGTCACGTTGGTGAACTTGTCCGGGTAGACGTCGGAGAAGTTCTTGAGGGTGACGTCCTTCAGGAGCTGGGAGTGCAGCTCGGCCACGCCGTTGACGTGGGAGCCGCCGTAGGTGGCCAAGTAGGCCATGCGCACGGCGTCGCCAGTGTAGATGGCCATGTCCTTGATGGTGTTCTTGTCGACGCCCTTGGACTTGAGCTCGTCCTCGAACTGCGCGTTGATCTTCTCGATGATCTCAAGGTGACGCGGCAGCAGCTCGCCGATCAGGCTGGCCGGCCAGACCTCAAGGGCCTCCGGCAGCAGGGTGTGGCAGGTGTAGTTGAAGGTCTTGGTGGTGATGGACCACGCGGTATCCCAGTCGTAGCCGTACTCATCGATGAGGATGCGCATGAGCTCGGGGATGCCGATCACCGGGTGGGTGTCGTTGAGCTGGAAGACGATCTTGTTCGGGAAAGTCGTCAGATCCGGCTTGTCCTGGCCCGGGTAGAAGACGCGGATGGCGTCGTGCAGGGAGGCGGAGACGAAGAAGTACTGCTGCTCAAGGCGCAGTTCCTTGCCGACCTTGGTGGAGTCTTCCGGGTAGAGAATCTTGGAGATGTTCTCGGCCTTGACCTGCGGGGTCACGGCTTCCATGTACTCGGAGCGGTTGAAGGCGAGCAGATCGAACTCGTCGTAGCTCTTGGCGCTCCACAGGCGCAGGGTGTTCACGCGGCCGGACTTGTAGCCGGGGACCAGGTAGTCCACCGGCACGGCGCGCACGGACCATGCGGGCTGCCAGGTCTTGGTGCCGTCGGCGTTCTCGACGACCTTGCCGCCGAAGGAAACCTTCTGGTCGCGGTTGTAGTCGATGTGGCCCCACGGCTCTTCGTTGGCCAGCCAGTAGTCCGGGGTTTCGACCTGCTTGCCGTCCTTGTCGAACTCCTGCTTGAAGATGCCGTACTTGTACTGGATGCCGTAGCCGAAGGCCGGCACGCCCAGCGAGGCGAGGGAGTCGATGAAGCAGGCGGCCAGACGGCCGAGGCCGCCGTTGCCGAGGCCCGGCTCGTATTCGGCGTCGACGACGTCCTGGACCTTGAAGCCGAGGGCTTCCACGGCCTTGTCGAACTGCTCGGTCAGACCGGCGTTGAGCAGCGCGTTGCGCAGCTGCTTACCCATCAGGAATTCTGCGGACAGGTAGCCGACGGCCTTGGTGTTGCCGTTCACGGTGTCGGCCTGGGTCTTGAACCAGGAGTCGGCAAGGTGGTTGCGCACGGCCTTGGATGCGGCGACATACACGTCAGCAGGGGTAGCCTGCTCGGTGGTGACGTTCTGAGTGTATTTCAGTTGTTCACGAATCTCGTCGGCGAATTGTTCCGCCGTGACAGGAGACTTCGGTGCGGTGATTTCGGTCATTCTGACTTTCCTTCCGGGATAAGTGCCCGTGTTTATTATGCCGCGCGATAGGTATCGTCGCACAAACGTAAGCATGAACTCTCCGTAACGACGATGGCGGAGCGTTCTTGCATACGTTCTCATTTAGAGCGTAGCACATGCCCCGATATTCCGCATCACACCGTATGCCATCGTTTGCATTATGGAAGATCTTCCGGCTCCGGTGCCATGATGGGATACATGGCAGTAATTCTTGAAAAAGACCTGAAACGCGGGCATGACGCGCTGGTGCAATGGCGTGCCGCGGCCCGGGAGCTGGCGGACAACACACCACATCGTCTGACCGTCTCCCCTGTCTTGCCACGCCCGGTGTGGGCGATGGCCGTGCGCTACTCGCTGTTTCTGCTGGAGCGGCGCGCACCCGGCCCTGGCGTGGAGGTGCGTGTCGCGCCGTGGGGGGCGGTCAAAATCTTGGACGGCCCGGAATCGGACCCGCATAACCTGACCCCGCCGGACGTCATCGAGCTGGACCCGGAAGTCTGGCTGCGGCTGGCCTGCGGCATCACCACATGGGCAGAGGAAAAGGACGCCGGCCACATCAGCGCGGTCGGCGAGCGCGACGACCTGAGCGACCTGCTGCCGCTGTGAGGCGCGAAGCGTAAGTAAGCCACCAGCGGCGGCACCATCAGCCATAACCACAAATCCCCTTGTGCTCAACCAAGCACAAGGGGATTATTACGAGAAGACCGGCGTTCAGCTCTTCTTGGGCTTGAGCGCGGAAGGCATGGGCATCGGAATCGGCTTGCGCGGGGCCGGCTTCGGTGCGGCAGGCGCGGAGGCCGGGAACTCGCCGCTGGTCGCCTTTGCGGCGGCTTCGGCAGCCCACTTGGCGTACTCGTCGAGGTCATCCTCCTGCGTAGCGGGAGCTGCCTCGGCGGCACCGGAAGCGTGGTCATCAGCAGCGGAATCCACATCCTTGTCCGCATACTGGTCATCGATGTCGGCGAACGGGTCAGGAGAGCCCATTCCCGGCTCCTGCTCGCTCAGCTCTTTTGCCAGCTCATCGTAGTCGGTATCGGTGGTCAGGTACTTGAGCTTTCGGGCAATTTTCTGCTGTTTTGCTTTTTGACGTCCGCGGCCCATCTGACCCCCTGCGATTACTGTGCTGTTCGATTCATCAACAATAGAGAGTACCACTAATAGTGGCTTGTTCGTTGTCGGCTCACACTTTTACCATAAAAAGCGTTTATTTAGGGCATATTCAAAGGATTTTCGCATGACCGACGAGCAGCAACTGACAGCGGCAGGCAATGAGATGAGCGCGAGCTTCCTCGCGGCCAAAAAGCGTTCGGACGAAACGCTCGCCAAGCTGGAGGCCAAGCCGTCGTCCTTCACCATGTTGACCGGCGACCGCCCGACCGGCCGGCTGCACCTCGGCCACTACTTCGGCTCGATCCGTGAGCGTGTCGCCATGCAGGAGCGCGGCGTCAACACGAACATCATCATCGCCGACTACCAGGTGATCACCGACCGCGACACCACCGAGCACATCCAAGACAACGTGCTGAACCTGGTGCTCGACTACATGGCCGCCGGCATCGATCCGAACAAGACCATGATGTTCACCCACTCCGCCGTGCCGGCCGAGAACCAGCTACTGCTGCCGTTCCTGTCCTTGGTCACCGAGGCCGAGCTGCACCGCAACCCGACCGTGAAGTCCGAGATGGAGGCGTCCGGCCACGCGCTGACCGGTCTGCTGCTCACCTACCCGGTGCATCAGGCGTGCGACATCCTCTTCTGCAAGGCCAATGTCGTGCCGATCGGCAAGGACAACCTGCCGCACGTGGAAATCACGCGCACCATCGCCCGCCGTTTCAACGAGCGTTACGCCAAGAAGAACCCGGTGTTCCCGGAGCCGGCCGCCATTCTGTCTGAGGCACCGGAGATTCCGGGTCTCGACGGCCGCAAGATGAGCAAGTCGTACGGCAACTCCATCATGCTGGGCGCCACCGCCGAGGAAACCGCCAAGCTCATCAAGAAGAGCCCGACCGATTCCGAGCGCCGCATCACCTTCGACCCGGTTGCCCGCCCGCAGGTCTCCGCCCTGCTGACCACCGCCGGCCTGGTGACCGGCCGCGACCCGAAGGACATCGCCGAGGAGATCGGTGATTCCGGCGCCGGCGCGCTCAAGGCATACGTCATCGAATCAGTCAACGAGTTCCTGGCCCCGCACCGCGAGCGCCGCGCCGAGCTGGCCAAGGACATGGATTCCATTCGTGACATCCTGCACGACGGCAACAAGCGCGCCAACGCCATCGCCGAGGAGACCCTCGACCAGGTGCGCGAGGCCATGGGCATGAAGTACTGATTTTCCCGCCGCTCGTAGCAAGACGCCGTGTCAGCCCCAACTGGGCAACTGACACGGCGTTTTTGTATTGCGGCGTCTGCTGTGTCCTATCTTCACTTCGAGGGGCGGATTTCTTGTTTTTCCGTGCAACGCGGCTATCAAGACGGACCTCTGTTCACTTCATGCCGATGGCTTGCATCAATACGTACGCTCCCCGCACAGCAATGTCATTACGACGTGTTGCGGCATAGCGCGCATGGCTTCCGGAGTATCGGCGGCGTATGGGTCGGCGTCCAGCAACACCACATCGGCCGGGTCGCCGGATGCAAGGCGGTCACGGCCAGTGGCGGTCGAGGCTGCCAGCGAGGTATGCACATCGAGGCACTGCTCGGGCTGGAACGGCTCGCGGTCAGAGCTTTCGGTGCCGAGCACGGCGGCGGAAATGGCCAGCCACGGGTCCAGCGGGGCCACGGGCGCATCCGAGCCCATGCGCAGCGTGGTACCGGCGTCGTGGAGGGCCCTGAACGGATAAGGGATGCCGGCCGGGTTGGCCCAGAAACGGGTGATGACGTCGCGGTCATCCATGGCGTGCTGCGGCTGGATGCTGGCCGTGAGCCCCAGCTCGGCGAAACGCGGGATATCGACGGGTTTGAGCATCTGCGCATGCTCGATCGATCCATGTGCGTGCGTGGCGGCGACTGCGTTGAGCGCAATGGTGTTCGCTTCGTCGCCAATGGCGTGGCAGGCAATGTCGAAGCCATGCTCGGTGGCTAGGCGCATATAGTCTTCGATTTGCTGCGGCGTGTAGCTCAGCGTGCCATACGTCAGCGGCTCGATGCCCGAATACGGCGTGGAGCAGTAGGCGGAGCGGGTGTTGAGCGATCCGTCCGAGATGAGCTTCATGGCGCCCACATGGCCAAGCCCGGCGCTGCCCGGCAATTCCTTGCCGGTATGCCAACCCGCGTCAATGGCGGCTCGCAACCGCTCGGGGTATACACCGGCGTCCACGCGCAAACCGTTAATGCCAGCCGCGAAACGATTGATCCATGTATCGATGTTTTCGGCCATTTCATAATCGCGGATGCCCACCACGCCCTTGCTTGCGGCGTCCTGTTCGGCCTCGCGCAGCAGACGGTCAGTCTCTTCAGCAGCGCCCGGCGCCTTGTCGAAGGCGGTGTAGGCGTTGAACCATTCGAGTTCACCGACCAGACCGGATTCGTCCACATGTACGCCAAGCCTGCGGGCCGCGGCGGAATTCACCCATCCGCAGTGCATGTCCGCGCTGGAGAGGGCCACCGGCTGTTCGCCGGTCACGGCGTCAATTGCGGCCAGTGTGGGCTGCTCGTCGTCGGCCCACAGCGAGTGACGGAATCGCATGCCCACCACGAAGGCATCTGGGTCAAGCGTGCCGGCGGCGCGGCGCTCATCCAGATGACGGCGCAACATGTCCATCGCTTCGGCGGCGGAACGGGCATTGATGAGGTCCAGTCGGCCCAGCGTCTTAGCCCATTGCGTGAAGTGCGTGTGGCAGTCCCACAGGCCGGGAATAACCCACAGGCCGTCGGCGTCGATGGTGGTTTCGTCAGCAGGTGCGGAGGCCGACGTTGGGATTGAGACGCCGCCAGAAGCAATGGCATTCGTCGCGTATGCCAACGATGTCGTATGCGCCTTAGTCTGCATCGTGCCGTCCGAAGCCGAGACCGTTCCAGCAGGGCCGACAGACGCAACAACCCCATCGCGAAGCACCACATCCACGCGGTCCTGAGACCCCGGAACACCGGCATTGACAATACGCACCAAGCTACTCATACCCGCCATCATGCCACCTTTGCATGAACGCCATGGAGATTCGTTCAAGCTGAATCGCGCCGTCGGCGGCGATTCCCGCTGGCTGCCTGCAAACCCCTACGTTCCATGTAATTGCGGGATGGCCTGCAACTGCGATGAACACCCATAGTTTATCCACCGACTTATCCACATTTATCCACCGAAAAATTGGGGCGGTAGACAAGGCCGGTAGCCGGACTCTACACTGCGAGGACAAAGCGAACATCACGAAGGGGTGATCATCATGGGTAGCTCAACGGCATTGACCGAGCTGACAATGCAGAAGTACCAACGAATGCAGACGTGCGCAGATGTTCAACGACGAAGCGCATGGCGCCCACCCTATGCCCTGACAACAGCGTTGGAGCTTTTGTCAATTGAAGTACCCCGCATATCAAGCAAACACAGAGGCCTTGCAACTACAACCATTGTTGCGGTTCCACACGCCAATGACAAACGGCACATTGTGGGGGTCAAAGTGGTTGTATGGTCTTTTCCACTAGACACGGTCATAATCGAGGGACAATTCACATGCACTTCACCAGCTTGCACATGGGCCATGTTCTCCACGTATCTCGAACTTGAAGAACTCATCGTTCTCGCTGATTCCATGATGCGACGAGATCGAAGGCTCTGCAGAACAACCATCAACGCCCTTTCTCTGTATCTCGATGAGGCCGAGGCCCAGGTGCGAGCCGACAAAGAGAATGGCACCAATTCGTATTTGTTCCGCGGGTATAACAAATGCCGTCGCGCCCTACTTTTGGCGCGCGCGGGCACAGATTCCTCCATGGAAACACGAACTCGTTTGGTTCTCTTGAAATACGGTCTGAATTGCCCGCAGGTGAATTATCCAATATTCGTAGGAAACAACACCAGACCCATATATCTCGATCTTGCATACCCTGAATTCAAGATATGTATCGAATACGAAGGCTCTCATCATGCCGGGCAATGGCTGAATGACGCGAGACGCCGCCAGATGATCGAAGATGCTGGCTGGAAGTACATTCAAGTCACCAAATTAGATATTGGCGACGAAGCGGGAGAAGAGGCCCTTGCCCGAAGAGTTGCCGAAAGGATACAGGAGGTTACGGGCAAAACGGTCCAGCTCACGATGCGGCAAACTACCCAGCAAATTAGCGATGTCCGAAAGCTACGCCGTATTCCACTGTACAAACGGCTGAAATTCGAGCCTCTGCTGCCAATTATTCCGACGACGCAGGAATAATAAGCCCGGTAGAGTCAGTCCGCACCGTCCGCACCGCGCTACGGTATTCAAAACCCATTTCAAGGGGCTGATTTGGCCTCCGCCGGAGGTCTACTTCCGTTTCAAGGGGCTGATCATCCGGTAGACCACGTGTATCAATGCCCTTACGTCAACGCCATTCCGCCGTTTTGGAGCCGCGTCTACTCAGGCATCAGCCCCTTGAAACGGAAGTAGATCTCTCCAGAACGTCAAATCAGCCCCTCGAAGTCCGTTTTGGCCTCAATGGTTCCTGCCGAACCACAAAAAAGCCACTCCTCTGCCATACGAGCCGACCGCACAGCAGGCACGTGTCATTTGCCGCTGCGGACCTCGGACTCCATGGCTTCCATGGGCTCGTCGACGAGCACGGTGCCGGACGGCAGGGTGCCGGGCAGCGGATCGTCCATGTAGTGGTCGAATTCGTAGAGCATGCGCTTGTTCGGCTTGGCGGTCAGCAACGAAACCACCACGATGAACAGCAGCGAAATGATGAACGCCGGCAGCAGCTCATAGATGGCGAATACGCCGCCCAAGGGCTTGACGAGGTTGTGCCAGATCAGCACGGCCGCCGTGCCGGACAGCATGCCGGCCACGGCGCCGGCCTTGTTGGCGCGACGCCAGTATAGCGAGCACAGCATCAACGGGCCGAATGAGGCACCAAGCCCGGCCCACGCGTAAGACACCACCTGGAAGATCGACGAGTTCTGGTCGTATGCCACCAGAATGCCGAACAGGAACATGACCACCAGCGTGGCCCTGGCCACAATCATGACCTGCTTGTCGGTGGCCTTGCGGTGCAGCAGCCCGCGGAAGATGTTCTCGCCCATGGCCGAAGCGCCGATGATCAGATACGAGGAGCTGGAGCTCATCGAGGCCGCGAAAATGCCGGAGACCACCACGCCGCACATGAAGCTCGGCAGCAGGGTCTGCGCCAGCACGATGAAGATGGTTTCCGCATCGGTGGAGGTCAGCAGTTCGGTGGGCATCATCGCACGCCCCACCAAGCCGATGCACACTGCGCAACCCAGCGAAATCACGCACCAGGAGGTGGCGATGATTCGGGACTTGCGCACTTCTTCCACGCTGCGGATGGACAGGAAGCGCACCAGCACCTGCGGCATACCGAAGTAACCCAGGCCCCACGCCAGCATGGAGATGATGGTGATGATGCCGTAGTCGGAGGGCGCGCCGAACACGGCCTTGCCCGCCTCGACGAGCTGCTGGCCGGTGGCCGGGTCCAGCTTGGGCGCGGCCACCTGCGTGCCGGACAGGTAGCCGGGGATGGCACGCAGGAATTCCACGGTGTTGTCGACACCGCCCGCGCTGGCCACGGTGCCGATGAACACCACCGCGAGCGCGAAGAACATGAGCATGCCTTGAATGAAGTCGGTCATCACCACCGACAAGTAGCCGCCCACCACGGTGTAGACGAACACGACCACCGCGCCGATGATCATCATGACGTGGTAGTCGAAACCGAACAACGTGGCGAACAGCTTGCCCACGGTCACGAAGCAGCTGCCCACGTACACGCTGAAGAACACCAGGATGATCACGGCCGCGATGGTGGAGATCACGCCCTTCTTGTCATGGAAACGCTTGGCGAAGAAGTCAGGAATGGTGATGGCATCGTCGGTCACTACCGAGTAGCGGCGCAGTCGCCGGGGCACAAGCTTCCAGTTGAGATAGGTGCCGAGCGCCAGTCCGACGGCGGTCCACATCGGGTCGGCCGCACCAGTGAAGTAGGCCAGGCCCGGCAGGCCCATCAGCAGCCAGCCGCTCATGTCGGAGGCTTCGGCGCTCAGGGCCGTGAGCCACGGCCCCACGCCGCGCCCGCCCGCAAAGTATTCCTTGGAGGAGGAGTTGGAGCGTTTGGAGTAGATGAATCCGATGGACAGCATGGCCACAAAATAGATGACCATGGCCAGCAGAATCCAGAAATCGTTGGCCAACTGCGCCCCCTCCTCAATCATGACGCCAAGCGGCTACCGCCATGGCAGAACTATGTGCTGATATGCGATTGACGCCGGAGCGGCGTCATACAGACCGTCACAGCCGTGAATACGGCCGCAACGCACTTCGCCTGATGGTAGTGGATACAAGGGCTCAAGCACCTTCCACCGTTTCCATACTGAGACGCTGTTTTATCCGAGCTCCCCTCACCTGAGGGGAGCCAAGATGACGGTCAGATGTCGTAGCGCCAGGACTTGTCGGTCACCACGCGGGCCATCGCCAAGCCGATCGGCAGACAGATAATCACCATGAACGCACGGAACGCCCAGTCCAGCGCATTCATGGTCTGGAAGCTGCCGAGGTACCACATGGCACGATACATATACAGACCGGGCACCATGATCACGATCGACGGCACGGTCAGGCAGATGCGCGGGTAGCCGAGGTGCGGCGGTAGCCAGCCACGTCGCACGGATGAACGCCACACCGATGCCAGAATGCCCGCCAGAAACGCGCCGATGAAGGTAGCCATCTCGGGTGCCACGTTGAAGTCTTGCAATTCCAAGCGCAGCGTGTCCGTGATCGCACCGATCAGGGCGGCGGTCAGGCACATGCGCTGCGGCGAATTGAACAGCACGGAGAAGCCCCACACGCCGACGAACGCCGCCACGAATCGCAGCAATCCGTTGACCCACGGGTCAAGCCCCAGTGGCTCAAAGCCTTCCGGGTGCAGGTGCACCATCACGGCCACGGCCCAGCCTGCCAGCGTGGCCATCAGGATGATGCACAGCACGTACGCCACGCGCTGGATGCCCGAGGGGAAGTCGATTTTCGCCATGTCGAGTCCGCCGGTGATGAGCGGGAAACCGGGGATCACGAACAGCATGGCGCCGATGTAGGCCGTATCGTGCGAGAGCGCGACTGGGTCGAAAATGCCGATGAGTCGCAGGGTGCCGGTGCAGGCGAGCGCCGCCGCGGCCACGCACACAAAGGTGACGAAGAACTGGTTCAGATGGTATGCAAACAGCCGGCGACGCATCCACTGGCCAAGGCCCGCGCCCACGAACGCACCGATCATGTCGTATGGGCCGCCGCCGAGCAGGAACACGAAGGCCGCGCAGGCTAGGGCGGAGGCCAGACCGGAGAACCACGGCTTGTACAGCGGCTTACGGCGCTCAATCAGATCGAGTCGCTCGTGCGCCTGCCGCACGGTGATACCGCCCTTGGCCTTCTCTTCGTCGGAGCGCTCGTTGAAGTGTTCGGCGTATTCCTTGGGCACGCGATTCTTACGCTTCGTACTGCTTGCAGCAGGGCTTTCGGCGGTTGCGCCGTTCGCCGCGTTCGCCGATTCAACCGACTCATTGGAGTCACCGGTAAACACTTCGGCATCGTCGTAGGCCTTCTCTTCGGCCGCTTTGTCTTCGACCGGAGTGACTTCCGCGCTGTCCGCCAAAAGTCGGTGGGCTTCTTCATTGTCATCGTCCAAGGACTTGGCCACGGAGGTCACGAGTACCTTGGTTTTCGACGCAAGATCCAGCGCCTCGTCCACGCTGCCGTTGGCCGCCTCAGCCTCGACCTTGGCACGTTCGCGCAGGCGCTTGGCCAGATCGGCCGAATACTGCGAAGCGTCACGTTCGTCCAAATGCTTGACCACGCCATCGGACAGTTGCGAATCGACGTGATACATCGACCCCTTGCCGAGATTCACGGAGAACCAGTCGGCGAAATGTTCCAGCAGCCAGATACGTTCGGTGTTCACGCCGGTACTCGGCAAATCCACGACTTCGGTGATGCGGTTACGACCATCCGTGCAGGTGGCCTCGATATCCGTCAGGTTCACGTCGGCGCGTACGTGCACGCCCAGCGGGTAGGCGATGCGGTGCATCATTTCACGCACGCGGAAGGAGCCGGTGCCGGCTCCCAGGTCCAACATGCCGACTCGTACAATCACGCTGGCTTTGGCGGCGATACCGGCGTCCACCACCGGTTTTTCCCAATCGCGTGCAATATCTTCCATGTCCAGCGGAATGGAGTGGGTGTGGAATTTACGTACAGCCGTTGCGCCTTTCGCTTCGGGCGCACTTTTTTTCTTCTGTTCGCTCACATCCTTCATTACTACTCCCTGCCTTCCCCGCCAGCAATCGTAAGGCGCTCAAATCTTCCGCGAATCGGACAGTGTCTCATATGCTGTCCGATATTCGGTCTCTATAGGTGGACAACTTGGCGCACTATATGGACTTCGTAACGTAAATAGCGATTTCGCGGGGATACACTATTGCCCACACAACAACCACGTTGAATATGGGCTGTGGGCTCGCAACGACTGGTCTCAACAACTGCGGAGGAGCCGCAGACGACCAGTAGACCGAGCAACCTGTTATTCGGCAAAGGAGGTTATATGGCAACACCTGAAGAACAGATCACTCCCGCTGACGCCGCCATCGTCACTACCGGGACCGGCCGAAAGGGCCCGGAGGAGCATGATCTTCCCGAAAGCCTGAAGTACGACATGGATCTGTGTCTTGAGATCCTGCGTAACGTACTGGGCGAATACAACCCCGAACTGCTGTCTACGTTCGACACCGTGCGTCATTACGCGGTGGAGGCCAGCGCCGAGCATTTCGCCGAGCTGAAGGATCCGAACCCCGACCAGGATGGCCTGAAGGAGGCCGTGAACGTCATCGACAACATGACGTTGCACGACGCCCAGCTGCTGGCCCGCGCGTTCGCCACGTATTTCCATCTGGCAAACCTGTCCGAGGAGAACTACCGCGTTTCCGTGCTCCACGAGCGCGAGAACAACGTGCCCGTTGACCAGGCGGTCGACCCGATCAACGAGCTCACCGTCGCTTACCACCAGCTCATCAATGAGACTGGCCCGGCCAAGGCCAAGGAACTGCTCAACCAGCTCGAATTCCACCCCGTCTTCACGGCGCACCCCACTGAGGCCCGTCGTAAGGCCGTGGAAGGCAAGATTCGCCGCGTTTCCGAATTGCTTGAGGAGTACAAGCGCCTCGGCGGCTCGGATAAGAAGGAATGCCTGCGCCGTCTCTACAACGAGATCGACGCCCTGTTCCGCACTTCTCCAATCGCGCTGAAGAAGCCGACCCCGGTTGAGGAAGCGGACACGATTCTCGACATCTTCGACAACACGCTGTTCAACACCATCCCCAAGGTTTACCGTCGCTTCGACGACTGGGTCCTGGGCGATAAGGCCGGTCTCGTCGAGCCCGCTTGCCCCGCGTTCTTCCACCCGGGCAGCTGGATCGGCTCCGACCGCGACGGTAACCCGAACGTCACCGCCAAGGTGAGCCGTGAGGTCGCCGCCAAGTACTTCACCCACATGGTGCTCAAGCTCGAGGACAAGTGCCGCCGCATTGGCCGCAACCTTACGCTCGAGGCCACCTACAGCAAGCCGTCTGCCGAGCTCATCAACCTGTGGAACCATCAGGTCGAGATGAGTACCCAGTACACGGCTCGCGCCGAGCTGATTTCCGAGCACGAGCCGCATCGCGCCGTCATGCTCGTCATGGCCGACCGTCTGAACGCCACCGTGCGCCGTATCACCGACACCATGTACCACAGCGCCGATGAGTTCCTGGAGGACTTGCGCGTCGTCCAGCGCTCGCTGGCTGCCTGCGGTGCCGTCCGTGCTGCCTACGGCCCGGTCCAGACCATCATCTGGCAGGTCGAGTCCTTCGGCTTCCACATGGTCGAGATGGAGTTCCGTCAGCACTCCGTGGTGCACGCCCGCGCCCTCAAGGATATCCACGAGAACGGTATCCATGGCGATCTGCAGCCCATGACGCGCGAGGTCATCGACACCTTCCGCGCTATCGGCTCCATCCAGAAGCGCTACGGCAAGAAGATGGCGCATCGCTACATCATCTCGTTCACCAAGAGCGCCCAGCATGTGGCCGACGTCTTTGAGCTTGCCCACCTGTCCTTTGCACACGAGGAAGACGTTCCCGAGCTCGATGTGATCCCGCTGTTCGAGCAGCTCGAGGACCTCGAGGGCTGCGTCGACGTGCTCGACCAGATGCTTACGCTGCCCGTGGTGCAAAAGCGCCTTGCCCAGACCAACCGTCGCATGGAGGTCATGCTGGGCTATTCCGACTCCTCCAAGGATGCCGGTCCTACCACGGCCATGCTCGCGCTGCACTCCGCGCAGGAGCGCATTGCCAAGTGGGCCGAGAAGAACGATATCGACCTGGTGCTCATGCACGGTCGCGGCGGTGCCGTGGGCCGTGGCGGCGGTCCGGCCAACAAGGCCGTGCTGGCGCAGCCCAAGGGTTCGGTCAACTGCTTCTTTAAGCTCACCGAGCAGGGCGAGGTCATCTTTGCCCGTTACGGCAACCGCACGCTGGCTCAGCGTCATGTTGAGTCCGTTGCCGCCGCAACGCTTTTGCAGTCGGCCCCGAGTGTCGAGAAGACCAACACCGAGACCACGCAGAAGTTCTGGGATATGGCCGAGAAGCTCAACGCCGCAAGCCACGAGCGCTATCTGGACCTGCTGAACACCGAGGACTTTACACCGTGGTTCTCGACCGTGACGCCGCTGACCGAGGTCGGTCTGCTGCCGATTGGCTCGCGTCCCGCCAAGCGCGGCCTGGGCGCCAAGTCGCTTGATGACCTGCGTACCATTCCGTGGATCTTCAGCTGGAGCCAGGCGCGCATCAATCTGGCCGCTTGGTACGGCCTGGGCACCGCTTGCGAGCAGCTGGGCGATCTGGACCAGCTTAAGGCTGCCTACCAGGAGTGGCCGTTCTTCCGCACGTTCATCGACAACATCGAGATGTCGATCGCCAAGACCGACCAGCGCATCGCCAAGATGTATCTGCACCTGGGCGATCGCCAGGATCTGTCCGAGAAGGTCTTCACCGAGATGCAGCTCACCCGTAAGTGGGTCCTTGCCATCGTCGGTGACGAGTGGCCGCTGCAGCGCCGCCGCGTGCTCGGCTGCGCCGTTCGCGTGCGCAATCCCTACGTCGACGCCCTGTCCATCGCCCAAGTCCGCGCCCTTCGCGAGGTGCGTATGAACCAGGACGAGATGGCGGAGGAGAAGAAGGCCGAGTATATGAGCCTGATTCTTTCGACTGTGACCGGTGTCTCGGCAGGACTGCAGAACACGGGGTAATCGATAGCCCTGTAGTCGTCCGGGCCCGCCATCAGCTTACTTTTAAGCACGTCCTCGGACATGCAAGAAGCCCTCGCTGCG
>ERZ773264.1909-NODE-1909-length-22248-cov-3.155139_pt1 | contig 22248 bp, 18 predicted proteins | sample MGYA00511910_ERZ773264 | MGnify/ENA primary metagenome ERZ773264 (study PRJEB29015, sample SAMEA2737739) | human gut metagenome | biome: human gut; feature: human-associated habitat; material: faeces | place: China | collected 2012 ... | reverse complement strand
AACGTCGCCCAAGCATAAGGATTCGTAATCATGTCCGAAGTGAAAGAATTCGACATCAAATGGACGATGGTCGTCGATCTTGACAAGTGCACGGGCTGCGGCGCCTGCATGGTGGCCTGTCAGGCCGAAAACAATGTCGCCCCCAACCCCGACGGCACGAACAAGGTCCGCTCCATCAACTGGATGAAGGTGTATCGCCTCTCCAACCACAAACCGTTCCCGGAACACGACACGGCCTACCTGCCCCGCCCCTGTATGCAGTGCGGGAAGCCCTCCTGCGTGTCCGTCTGCCCCGTCGTCGCCACCGACAAGAACGAGGACGGCGGCATCGTCAGCCAGATCTATCCCCGCTGCATCGGCTGCCGGTACTGCATGGCCTCATGCCCTTACCATGCCCGTTATTTCAACTGGTATGATCCGATCTGGCCGGAAGGCATGGAAAAAACCCTCACCCCGGACGTTTCCGTGCGTCCCCGCGGCGTGGTGGAAAAATGCACCTTCTGCCATCACCGTTGGATGAAGGCCAAGGACAAGGCCATCGCCGAGGGACGCAACCCCTATGAACTGGCCGACGGGGAGTATGTGACTTCCTGCACCGAGGTATGCCCCAACGGCGCGATCTCCTTCGGCGATTCCAAGAATCCCGAACACAAGGTGTACGAGCTGATCCGAAGCCCCCACGAGTTCCCATTTACGACCGGTCAAGAAACCGCCGCCGCCCCGTCCACGAAGACCACTCCGTAAAATCGTATCGATAATCTCTTGACGACTTTTCGACGTAATCGCCTTTTTCAATGCCTCAAAACCTCCTCGTGCGATATACTCATCAATATCCAACGGCGACATCAGTCCATATCCTTCCGTAGAGACCCGTTTTTGTCCAGACAAGAACGTGTTGATCGCACCAGTCCGTTCCTGTTCTGATTTCCAGAGAATATTATCCCAAGTCGTATCCGTATGAAACATGTCTATATGATTCAAGATCGAATTCTTTAAACGCCTCAAACGGCTTGCCGGTTGGAAATGGTGTAATAAGATTTCTTTGATCTCCTCCGGCCTTACGTTCGGATAACGTTCGATAGAACCGTCCGGATGAGCTACATCGATCAAAGGCACTTGGTTGCAGGCTCCAACACAAGATACCGGCTTGATATTGACCTCGATCCCCAACTCATCGGAGGCCTTGATAACCGCCTGATAAATCTCTGATGTCCCACTTGCCTGACAGCAGTTCTCCATCCCTAAACGGATCTCCCCCACGATCTGACGAGTAGCGTTTCCTTCCTCTTCCCGCTCATGTTCTTGGTTATATATCCGGAACTCATCGAGCACCTCACTGACCCTACCCGGTTGTACATGCCCGTAAATCTTCTCGTCGATCTGCACGACCGGAGCCAAGGCGCAACATCCTAAACACGCAATCTTTTCTATCGAATATTCCTGATCGGCTGTCGTTATACGATCCTCTTCCATCTTCAATTCCCGACGGAAAGCGTCATATACATTATTCGCGCCCTTTACATGGCAAGCCGTACCGGTACAAACCTTAATGATATGTTTCCCATAAGGGACATGGCGAAACTGGGAATAGAAGGTAGAGACGCTTATCAACTGGGCACGATCGATCTCCGTTCGTTCATATACACGCAATAATGCATCTGAAGGCAGGTAACTAAACTCATCCTGCAAAGCCTGCAATAGTGGTATAATATCCCGTCGTGACGTACCGATCCGGTCGATGATCGCATCTACCCGGGCTGTCATCGCCTCTTTTGTCCGGATCCCGTTATTTTTACAATTATCACATGCCATATTAATTCATCGCTACACAATAAATACTCTTTTCCGTACGCACCACGATCTTTCCATCCGTAAAAGCAGGAGTAGCCATCGTACGTTCTCCGGTCTCAAAAGAACTCAACAGGTTAAATTCATTATCCGTGGAGAAAATATGCATCTTCCCGTCATTACTGAAAAGATAAAGCTTGCCTTCCACGATCATCGGGGAAGAGTAAAACTCTACATTCAACTCATGTTCTTTAGCCAACGCACCGGTCTTTGTATCATAAGCCGCAAGGACGCCATAACTCGTCGCCACATACAAATGATCTTTTGTCGCTACCGGGCTGGATACCTCTGGCAGATAATCCGAGCTTTCCCACAGAACCTTTCCGTCCGCGCCATTAATCGCCACTAGCTTGGCGTATTCGTTAGCTCCGAATATCACCCCGTCGATACTACACGGACAGGAACATACCTCGCCTCCCATACAATCCACCTGCCACAATTGCTCACCGGAATTCGGGTCGTATGCGGTTATCGCTGGGTTACCCATTAGAATCAACTGGGGCTTCCGATTCACGTAAGCAATAGAGGGAGAGCTCCAACAGATTTTTCCCGGCCGGTTCTTCACCCAACGCTGGTTACCGTTAGCTACATCCAACGCGATCAGTTTCGGATCTTTATTATTATCGTATTGTATGAAAAGCGTATTGCCGAAAATAAGGAGAGAGGATACGAAACCATAATGATTATCCGGAACCCCCAGATTCTTAGCCCATAGCTGTTTACCATCCATATCCGCACAAACCACATCACCGGTAGCGAAGATAGCGCATACCCGATTCCCATCGGTCGCTACGGAAGAGGAAGCCAAGCCCGTGTCTTCCGTCACCTTCGGCATCACGGAGGGCGAACCCGGAATATTCGTAGCCGCCAAACTCCATCGCTGCTCACCGGTTGTCAGATCATAGCAATACAGCTCACGAGCTTGCTCGTCCGCTCCTGTAAAAAACACATGATTACCGTTAATGATCGGCGAGTTATGGCCGGGTCTGGGTATTTCCTTTTTCCAAGCGATATTGGTACCACTACCCAAATCCCATTTCACCGGTATCCCCTTAGCCGCAGACACACCGTTTGAATAATTCCCCCTAAACGCATTATGCGTAATTTTAGGGACTACCGGCTGAGGCTCTACACTGGTTGCGGGAAATGCCTCTTCTACCGGAGTCACATCATTAGTGGTATCTATAATTACTTCATTCATCGGCTCTTCGATATCTATAGCCGGTTCTATCACCTCACTATCAGGCTCAACTTGCGTACTCTCGGCTATTAGTGTTTCCTCCGCCACACTCTCGGTCTTCTCCGTTGCTAAGAAAGGAGATGATAAGAACACGAAAAATAAAGAGACTCCGACCAACCCGAACATACTCCATGTTATATATTTACGGGATTTAGACTTCAGCATCCATTCGTCGATCGGATCGATTTCCTTATCCGGGATATGCATCTCCCCCTTAAAATAAAAACGCAAGCAGACAACGAACACGGCTACCATGCCCAATAAGATATAAACACCCAACTTCAAATGATCCTCTTGTATAAAATAAGCCCTGCGAGCTAATAAATCCAATTGGCGTATCTGTTCTTGCAATTCCGGATTATCCGGATTCGTATCGTTCAGTAGCTTCAAGGTCTCCACCACCTCGGTCTGAAGCGGCGTAACGCCCCTCACTTGAAAATAATTCGTGATCAACATGACCGACAACGAAATAATAAAGATAGCCGTAACCGCAGCTATATTTCTGTAAATATCCTTATTCATGATTCTGATGATTTACGCAGTTCAACACTATTCTTATTCTGAGGGCAATAACTGAAACACAGGGCACAAGCCACGCAAGCCGCATGATTGATCTCATATTGCTTACGGGTACGCTTTACGGACAAGCGGATCAAGGCCAAACCTATTACCAAACCGATCAAACCTCCCGCTATCGTGGAATAAAAACGAAATTCGTCCAATTTCGCCTCATACGCACTCGTCAGCTCTTCCAAGATACGCCCTTGTCCGTAAAAAGCCTCCAATTCTAAAGACAGCTCCTCTTCCGGATTCGCCTCATGCCGTTCCACCATATCATACAAACGCACATCCTTATTTGCCCGACTCAAATCCGAGCTTGCCGAACGCATCAAGAAAGCCCCCGCCGCGATCATCAACGGCAATACGACCAAATAACCTAAAAGTCTCCGTACACCTTCTTTCCGGCTCTCTTTTACCTTGTTCGCATAAGGAGAGCGGATCGCATCCACAGGACACGAATTATGGCAAAGTTCGCAATTGATACATGCTTTTCGGGAAAGACGAATTTTCCAGATAGACACCGAAGAGAAAAGACTTAATAACGCTCCGTAAGGACATAAGAAACGACAAAACGGCCTCCCTGTGAAAACAGATAAAATCAGCAACAAGGCCCCGAACAAAAGAAGTCCCACATCTCCTCCTAAACGGAAGATACCAATAAACGGGTCGAACTGACAGATGATAAAACGGCTTCTCGTCACAGCGTATAAAACGGCGAATATAAGATATAACCAAGGGATTATTCCCAACGTAGCCGTAACTGCCTTCGAGATTCGGTAGTTCTTGACGTTCACCAATTCTTGTAGGGCCCCAAACGGACATACACCCGCACAGAATACCCGCCCGAACAAAAAAGCAAATAATATTGGCAAGATAAAAAATAACAATACCGTCAACGGTAAATGATAAGTAGAATCCACCATGGCCAACGCTATATTCTGTATCGAGCCGATGCTACAGACACAGCCACTCCGGAAAAAACCAAAATAAGCTACCGAGATAACCGAAACCCAGAAAATAGGCTTACGGGTATGTTTCTTATATACCGCCCATACCACGATACTCATCAAAAGTACCAACATAAATAGATCCAATACCACCCACAAGGTCTCATTGGGTATGGCATAATGTAATTCCGGATATTGGTAACCAGACTCAAAATCCGGTTTCGGAAACCGGTTTTGTGCCTGAAGCATCACCCACGAAAAGAGTAGGGTCCCTATTGATAAAAGCTTTTTCATCCGATTAACCTTTTAATTTATAAGCCGTCGCATACGGAACTCTCGTTATAGCACCCGATGCGCATACGGTAGATATTTGACATTCATTACAATTCAGGCACAAATCCTGTTTAATCTGTAAATAGAGCGAGCCATTTCCAAAAGAGCTACATCCTTTCACACATTTGCCGCAGCCATTGCAAAGATCCTCATCGATCGTATATTCAAAATAGGGGTCTTCCACGAATTTACGCAGGATGGCACCCGTCGGGCACATCATATTCTCAGCGGCAGTATTCAGCTCTTTCACGTTCGTTCGGTAATAGCCTCCGCACAAATCACAATAACCGCATACCTTATTCGCATGAATACATTTTACGGCCGAGACAGGTAACACGCAATGTGTCTCGCAACGTCCGCATTGCGTACATACATTCGGATCGATTTGCCAGAATAAACTAGCCTCCGTTCCTTCCACCTTCCGGGCCATACCGCCGGCAACCACTAGGATCGTTCCTCCGGCAACCACCGAACCGCAAAGCTTGAAAAACTCTCGCCGTTTAATCGGACTATTTTTCGGATGATCTTTCTTCTGTTCCATATTCTTCCTTAAATCGTAACACCTATCTTCAAAGGACAATCAATACCACAAGTTGAACATGCGGTCTGTACCGCCAGCTTTTTATCATATTGAAATATCGATAACGCATCTTTACCGGCAACCACCAACTTGTCATCCCAAACTCTCACCTCATAAGCGGCATGGCCACCTCCCAATGCTTTTTCATCCAATAATACACTATGGAACTCGCCATTCTTTCCGTAACAACTGATTCGAGGAATCCCCTTTTCAGATGTGATAATCTCTCCTGTGGGTGTACCCGCTAAATAGACTGGGTTACAGCATCCGCTAAATAGGCCGGCAGCACCGCCCGGTTTGCCAAATGAGGAGATATACTCGCCTTCCGGTGAATAACTTTCCACAAGGTGTCTTCCCGGATTCGAACAGTAAACCACTCCATCTATATTCGTAATACCAAAAGAATAGCTGGGCACGATAAAACCGGACGGACTTTGAATAAACTTCACAAAACCTCCTTCAATCGTATACATACAAATATTTTTATTAGCCGCATCCGTAACAAAGACATTCCCTGATAAAACCGTCAACGAACAATAATCAGACTCCTCGCTGCAAGCCTCCCAATCCCGTATCCATCCGCCTTCCAGATCATAGACTTCCACCCTCGTAGGATACAAAAGATAAACACGATCATCATCCACCGTAACATCCCGTACAGAACTCCCGACCGGAAAGTTACTCACCAATGCCCCGGAGGGTTCATACACATAAATATTGTTTGGCGCAGCAACAATCAACCGGCCTTCATACAAATCAAAAGCGTCGATCTGGTCTGATATCTTAAATGCGGAAACCTTCCTATAAGGGGATACAATATTATTCACATGACTACGATTTATGGTAGTACTCTTTTTATCCACCCCATAAAAAATATCATCCGGCCTCGTAAACATCTTCCATAACAGGTTACCGGTAACCCCCAATATACTTCCACCCGCTATGACAGAACCACAAATACGCAAAAAACTCTTGCGCGATATTCTATTTCCATTATCTTGATTCGGTTCCATACCTTTTATCTTTTAGAATTGATTATCTTATTTACTTGATCATACGATTTTTAGACATTTAACCGTATGAGCATCCCGCAGTACAAGCATCCCATCCGCATAGGCCATCGGCCCCCAAGCGTCTACACCGTCCATGACTCGTTGCTTTTTCAAAAGTTTCATCGCTTTAGACTGTATCTCATATACATATAATTCACCATCATCCTTGAAAACAAACAGATGCTTATTGATAACTAAATAAGGACCAAGTCCAAAACGTTCATCCGCAGCGGAACTCCAAATTGGATTATGCAAATCCGTAGGCGAGAAACAGACCAGTTTACTACGTAATCCCCCGCCGTCTTTCGGCATCACGCTAATGATCATATCATTATATAGGATAGGTGTCTGCTGCTCGCTAGATAAGCCCTTATCCGCTTTATACTGGTCCAAAACCGTAGCGGTCCACTTCGATCCTGCCTTATCCACTTGTAAGAGAGCCCCTCCCGTCCCATAGCCCGCCACAAGGAATATCCGGCTTGATGACAAACGTAATGGAGACGGAGCGATCACGGAAGGCTGCCATTTTTTTGTATCCCATAAGAGAGTACCCCGATCCGCTTTTTCCGCCGATACGCCGCAAACACCTCCCACTCCGGCATAAACATATGTTCTCTTATTACTCAAACTCATCGGCATTACAGAAGAATGCGACATTTTATAACCCAATGTATTCGGAGTACTCCACACGATCTCACCCGTAAGACAATCCACACCCGCCAATAGAGTCTCTTCACCGGCCGGAGCCAAGACCAAAACATCATCATCTACGCAAGGACACTGCCCGGTATACCAGAAAGGGACTTCCGTCTTAAACTGCTTTTGCATATCAATACCCCATTTCAAGTCACCAGTCACCGGATCGCAACACATTACATGCCCTTGAGGACCGATCGTTATCACATACTCGTCACGTATAACCGGAACCGTACGCGAAAAGCCATGATTACGTTTCATAGGAACCCTATACCATCTCCGCCATAGCTCTTTACCACTTTCCAAGGAAAAACAACGCAAAGCATCAGAGTTCAAGGACTCATTATAATCCAATACATATACCCTGCCCTTATAGATCACAGGGGCCGCATGTCCTTCACCTGTCTCAAAGCTCCATACTACGGGGTAATCTCCCGCCTCGGTATTGATCTTGTCCGGAGTCTCAACTACATTATCAAAACGCTCCCCTCTAAATCCAGTCCATTCCCCCGTAAGTCCGGAAGGAGGCTCCTCCTCATATTTCATGAAATATTCACCGATCACGACATCATTCGCTTTACGAGCCAATCCCTCCGGGCGATTATCCGCTCCGGGAACCTGAATCGTAAGATTCTCACGAGGGACATACAAATGCCACCCTACGAGGATAGCGGTATAAATACATACCGTAGCAACCGTTATTAATAAGGTCTTTCTCTCTTTCACGATCTATCTTATTTTATTCGTTGTTTCAACTTCTTCAGCGCATTCAGCACAAATGTGTGATTATACAATTCCTCCGAATACCAAAGACGGGCAAAATAAAGCCCTATAGGTTCGGGACGGAACAATAGTCCGCTTTGATACATACCATATAAATAATCAAAGCCTCGTTCCATCGATTTAAGATCACTTTCGGGATAAGAAGCCAAGGCACTTAACGCACGGGCTGTCAAAGTGATTTTTGAGGCAACCTTGGGAGCACCTCCCCATCCCCCATCCTCATTCTGAGAAGCTAAAAGATACCGGAGACCATTCTCCGCCAACTTCCGAGCCAATGGATTCCGGGAAGTCGACAAATATTCCACTGCCATCGCCGTACCATAAACAGGAGAACGCTCATCCTTCGCATCTTGGTCTCCAAACCATAAAGGAGTCCATGAACCATCCGATGACTGAATCTTCCACATCCAACCCAATAACCGACGGATACTCCTCCGGCATTTAACCCTCAATTCCTTAGGGAGCGCATCCAGCCAAAGCTCGAAAGCCAAAAGTGAATGCGCAGAGATATCGGGACTACTCCGGTCGAAAGGGAGTTTTCCCCAACCTTTACAAAAAGTAGGCATTCCCCCATCCTCATTTTGCAAAGCTAAAAGCCACTCCACACCTTTACCTACTTCCTCGCTATAAGTCCCGCCAGTTAAGACATGCAAAGCGACCAGCGCACCGGAAGTATCATCCGCATCAGGCACAGACCCGGGAAGATCACTCCATCCCCAACCACCTTCCTTGGCACCCGTAAAAGGATGCCTAAACGCAAAAGCATTCCGCTTTATCCGTTCAATAAAAAAAGTTTTATCCTCCAAGTCTTCCCCTAATGCTTTTATACTTAAAGAGGTAACCCAGCAAGACAAATCCGTATCAATCGGCCAAGCGCCATCCGGACGAACCGTTTTTATCAAGAACTGAGCGGCCTTTTGTGTTACCGCATGTTCCCGGAAACCGGCCCCACTCATACACATACTAACAAAAGCGGTCAATGGGGCAGCTTCCAGAAAACCACCATGACTGGGTTGCAACTTCTCTAATACACGTAAGGATTTCCCTATAAACGACTCCCGAACAGATGATAAAAAATCCCGTTTTCCCTTTTTATAACGAAGGATTCCCACCGCTATTAAGGCAGGTATCGCATAACTAACGACCGGTAATCGCAGAAAGCGAAACAGCCGTTGAGGTAACACGGAAAGCTCGAAAGGCAATTGCGGGATACGATCCCAATGTGTAATAACTCCCGCCAACGCACACATAACTAAAATAGGAACGGAGAAAGTCAAGTCTTTTCCATAATAAGAGAGAACCCCCTGTACGATATCCTCATCCGTATTCCCTCCTAAACGTTCCTTCAAATAGGTTTCTGTCTCATGAGGCGGTATATCCACCGCATATAAAGAAGCATACGAAAGCAGGGTAGCTGTCATATTAGAAGGGCTTTCCACGCTATCCCCCCAAGAACCATCCGCACGCATCGTTTTCTTCAACCATCCGGTTCCCTTCCTTATATATGGCTCATACGTATCCGAGTCGATTTGATATAAAGCAAAAATAGCGACAGATGTCGAGATTGCGCTTGAAGATAAACACCCCCTCCAGATTCCATCAGACGACCGTTTCTGTAAAAGTTGCCGGGTAATGTCCGCTATCATTTCATTTACCTGTTCTGTTCTCATAACGCTCCTAATGCCAATAATCCATAAAACACATACTCCACATCACTACTATCTTCCAGCAGTGTCGCCGAGAAACCACCCGAATCCAACCAATGAGCCTCAATAAAATCATGAACTGGCCTAACGGGTCGTATATCATAGCATCCCATAAGAAAAAGGGTCGTAGCCGTAGAAAGAAGATCCGGAACAGGAGCTCCTCGTCCAGCTTTGAAACCACCGGTCTCATCCTGCGTATCCCGTAAATAAAAAAGATCGTCGATCGGCTTATAGCCCTCCAATTGCCCGATAATCGCAAGGGCTGCGACCGTAGCGTTTGTCGTAGTGACCTCCCGATCCCGCAAATTCGAGTAGCCGCCTCCTTTTACACGATAAGACCTTAGCTTTTCCAAGACGGCCTTTTTTTCGTTTTCCTTATTTTGTGTATCTTCCAATAAAGACATCCAAATAAACCGGGTATAAGGAGACCATATGTCATCATGAGGCAGATCCATAAAAGAAGTAAGACTCCTAATCGGCATCGGACGCATTGCCCCCAATAGAAAACGGAACTTTCCCTCTTTCATCAACCGATGTAGCAATACACAACGCATATAGGCTGCGTAATGAACCAAATCCAACGACATTACAGGCTGCTTTTCCAAATAAGATCTCCTTTTCTCCATACTCAAATCAATGCCCAATACGTATGACAGAAGCCAGCCGAACGAAGTATAGTACAAATCAACCTCTCCACTTTTGTTTACGAAAGTATCCCCCTCGGTCTTCTGGGATTCGACAAAGCACGATAAACGCAGAAGAGCCTCACTTCCCAACCGCTTTTTCCCTCCGTAAAGGGTATGCATCAATCTTGTTGATATCGTAGTTTTCATCTCAAACAGTCATTTATTTCAAGATTCGTTCGGTTACCCGGAAAAGAAGTCGTTTTAACTCCACATTCTTGATCTCATGCAAAGCTGTCAACGCAGCTTGATGATATGTATCTGCCATCTGCCCGACCCGTTCAAGAGCCGTTCGCAAAAGCGGCTTATTCTCCGAACAGCCTAAGAAAGCCTTCAAATTCTCACATTCCAAAAGGGAACGCGTAAATACAGGTTCCGGATTTTGCTCACAAAGCACGGCTAATACGGCAGAGGGCCTTAACGCTACCGGCCGGTCATCCTTAAAATCCTCTATATCATCCAATAACTGATACGCAATACCCAATGCCCGGGAATACTGATGAAAGATCCGACGAAGCAGCTCGTCATCACCTGCGCAGATCAATCCTAATACCAAGGATACCTCGAAGGCAGGGACTGTCTTATTACAGAATATTTCCAATACCCAATCCAATGTCAAAGGGCGAGGGGAAACGCTCCATTCCAGTTCCATTCCTTGTCCTTTACAAAGCGCTATATGCGCATCAGCAGCCACCGCTGTTAGTGCTCTCGCATCACACTGAGATAAAAGCCGATAGCCTTCACCCAATAAGATATCACCGACATTAATCGCTATAGGCACACCATACAAAGCATTTATCGTTGGTTTACCGTACCGCTCCTTATCATTATCTTGTATGTCATCATGCACTAAAGAGGCTTTATGGAAACATTCCACCGCAATAGCGGCCCGCTGTACATCGTCCGGAACCTCAGCCCCCCCGGTCAAAGCCAGATAAGTAGCCGCCAATAAATAAGGACGCCATCGCTTGCCTTCACCGCCCATCCATTCTAAGGCGACCGAAGAGGTTTGGTCTTTAGCCGGAGAGAAATGGCCTGCTAAATTCTCTTTCGAGAACCATCTTTTCAAATCCGCTCGTAATCCATCATAATCCAACAGCCTAGCCTCATTATCCGAGCGCATCCCCATCATACGAACCACATATTCATAATCAACATGGGTATCCTTACATCCGGACGTATTTAGGGGTATAGCCAAGCCCGGAACAGCATTACTGATAAGCAAGGGAAAAGCTTTTTCTAAGGAATCCAAGCAACTTACCCCGATCACTGAATCAACTACTCGATTCTGTATCAAGCCTACCACGGAAGTAAAACCTTCCGCGACAATACTCATTATGCCCAGACTTTCCGCTTTATCTTGAAGATCGGGAATCGAACAATGACTACATCGATGGCATAAAAGACCTAATTCATCAATTTCCGCCTGGCATTTAGCAGAATTACTCAAACACTTAGGTAGTAGTAATACACGTCTCTCATAGGGAATGGAAGCGACCGTTTCCTTCCATACTTGATTATGGATCTCTACCATCAGCCACCCTCTTACCTCTACGTCTAGTGCATACTCACGAATCAATTGATCCGCGAAGTTCGACAAATCGTCCAAGGACAGTGGGGGCTGGATCGTTAAATCGTCCACAAATGCTTGAATTCGATTACGCAATTCCTCCCGTTCAGCATAAGATGCCGGTATGTTATGTATCAGTTTGTTTTCCATGCGTACTCAAAGATTAACCGTAAGCTCCAAATCCAAAAAAGTATTTCTTCTTCAAGAGTCTGTAAAAAACATTCTGCTCGGGAATCTCCTCCCCTTCCATATCATGACCGGGAACCGGGTTCATTTTCTGATATTCCTCCCTTACCGTACCCCGAGTCGTAGTATCTATCGCACCCTGTTGTTCCAAGAATCTCCACATTTTTCCGGGATCTTCCAAAAGGATACAGCCCCTGGATGTCTCGGCTGTCATTTTCCGCAGATCCGCCAAAAACCTTGAATCACGGAATAGCTCCACCAAGTTTGAGGCATCCCCATTAATAAAGTCCCTAGCCATCTGTAAAGGCGGGCAAAACTCGACCGCCCCCGACGGAGATATATGATGGCTCATACCCGTCGCCGCCGGACATAGGGCTTTTCCCTTATCATCCCAATAAGTATCGATAATAAACAAGGGCGCATCCCTCCGTTGCTCGACAATAAACCGACGGAAATCCCTAATTTGCTCCTTAGTCAACGCATTCTCCACATTAGGAACCGCTCCCACCGGACGATAGATATAATACCACAAATAGAGCGCACCCTCCCTAGCCATCCGTTCGATATGGGCCCGACTCACCAAATCCTCATAATTACTCCGGCATATACTGGCAGCTACACCGAAAATCAAACGGGCTTTCCGACAGGCACGCACTCCACGGATCGTACGATCCAATACGCCATCTTTCCCACGGCGGATATCGCTCTCGTCTTTCAATCCTTCGATACTGATCAGAGGAGTAACATTTCCCATCTTTTTTAAGCGAAAGGCCACCTCTTCTGTCAGCAAAGTAGCGTTGGTAAACAATTGGAAGTAGCAGTCCGAATGTTTCTCCATGGTTTCCAACAGACCTTTATACATCAAAGGCTCTCCTCCCAGTATCCCGAAAAAATAAGAACCTTGTCTTTTACTTTCGGTTATAATACCATTCAATTGGGCTATAGAGAGGGCTTTCCTGCCACCGGCAGAGACCCAACAACCGCTACAACTCAAATTACAACTCTCCGTGATGGATATCATCACGAATGCGGGGAAAAACGGAGCGCCTAATGCTTGTCGCTTCTCAAATGCGGCCATGTTCCGAAAATTACGCCAACCGAAATTGTACATGAACTTCCATATCAGACGAGGCGAACATTCCTTGAATATCCGTGAAGAGGTCCTTGCAGTCGCTATGTATTCGTTAAATCTCATTGATTATCTTTTTTCAAGAAAGAGACACCGGCTCTTCGTTGTGCCAAACGTGCCCGAAGTGTATCCGCATAAACCGTTTTCGCATCGATGGAAACCGCCAATTCCTCATCCTTCAAACCCCCATTGATCGGAGATTTCTCATATTTGGGAAATATAATCGCTTTATTCGGGCACATCCGGGCACAAGCCGGACAATTATTCTTACAATTCTGGGGCTGTTTTACAGTTACGACACCGTCTTCTATCGTATAAACACCGAACAGGCAGAAGTCATGGCATTTACCGCAGTCCGTACAACGTTCTTTATCCAATGTAGGATACCAAGCATCGACACCAATCTTGACCGGAAAAGAAGATACCGACTGGCGAATAACCTCCTCTTCCTCCATTTCTACGGGACTAACCTCATATGCGAATCCGAAAGAATCCAAAATCGCTTCCATACCCTCATTCCGGATATCCAATACACGAGAAGTTTCCATTCCCACGGAAGCGAAAAGGGAACGGATCGCCCTCGGATAGCAAGCGATAATCGTGGATGAGGCGACATCCGGCAAATCCGATGTTCTCTCCCTCACTTTCTCACATAGATCAGGCTCTACTACCACATCATATCCTTCTTGCCTTAAAAAGGCCGCCACCTTTACCACTTTCTCCTTATCTATAAAAGAGCGGGAGGCACAAGTACAAATCGTAACTCTATTATTATATAGCATTTCCATCAAGTATTATTATTCGTCTTTCGCAATATTACAAACAATATCCAAACACTAGTACAGCATCCGGCGCAAGGCGAAAAATTGAGTACTTATCACGAAAAAAGGCGATTTCCGTACCATACAGAAACCGCCTTCTTGTCAACATCACATCAAGCTAAGGTTACACTCATTTATTATCAGCCAAGTAAATATCCGTAAATGTCACAGCGCCAGTTAATCGGTTATTATTATTAGTAACATTCAACAATGTGACATACTTACGATACTGATTATCGCTCAAAGCACTTTTCATCAATTTCAGATTTCCATAAACAGCTTTCTGCAATCGCTCCTCCTGACGTTTCGTGTCTCTACTCAAGCTTTCCTTTTGTTGTCCTTTAAAATATTCATTAATGTCATATACCTCATCCATCTGAGATGGGGTCAAATCCAAGTAAGAACTTAATTTGCCGAACTCTACCGCAAACGGTTCTTTATTACCATTTTCATTCACACATTGCGCTTTCGCAAAACTTACTGTAGCACTAATACCTAAAATCGCTACTGCCATAAATAACTTTCTCATAATACCTAAAATTTACCTATTAAAAAATCAATAACATAACAAAACAACCAACCAATCCTAATCAAGATAGCCTAAACATTCTTTCGACTTCAGACTAATCCTTTTACCAAACCATTAACCTATTCTATAGTATGATAACTTTGAGAAATATCAACTTACATATCATCAATACATCTCTTTGTTTCTGTTACAAAGATGGTGAATTATATAATAGATAGTTTCTAGTTTATGACGAAAGGGAAAAAAACGGGATTCAACACGAAAACAGCAAAAAAATGCCGATTCTTAATGAACCGGCATTGATATTAAGTACTATTCTTGACTGACTATCCAAGACTTAAACTCGGATGCTTTATTTTTACTAATATAAATTCGCTCAGGGACTTCTATATCGAGAGTGACTAATAAACGGCTATCAAACCAAATCGTAATATCCTTTACACTGTCACGGGAAATTATAAACTGTTTATTCGCACGAATAAACTCCGCCGGATTCAACGAAGATATAATTTGTTCCAATGTTTTAGCATACGGATACGAACCTCCATTCCTTAAATAAATATAAGTATTCTTATCCGCCGTATAGAAACAAGATACCTCATTCAAACCAATAGGCAATAGTTTATCCTTGACAGGTATCAACAATTTATCCTTATATTTCGGGCTTAAAGACAATTGCGTTAATTGAGATAAATAGTGTAAGACATCCTGTTGGTTCCATCTACTGAATTTCTCTAATGAGCGGTTTAGTTCCTCTGGTTTTACGGGTTTTAATAGATAGTCTATACTATTCACCTTAAACGCATCAATCGCATACTGGTCGTACGCTGTCGTAAAAATAATCGGAGTCTCCACCTCTATCTGATCAAAGATCGCGAAAGCGGAACCATCCGACAAATGAATATCCATAAATAGCAAATCCGGTTTCGGATTGGCTTGCAGCCAACGAACCGTTTGCCGGACACTCTCCGTATTCCCCATTATCTCTATGGAAGAATCCAAGCTCAGTATCATATCTGCCAAATTCTCATAGGCGGCAGTCTCGTCTTCTACGATCAATATTTTCATATAGCATTATTTTAAAGGAAGATAGACCTTGAACATTTGTTCATCTGATTCTACCCTTATTTGTTTATCCATTAACAGTAAAAAACGGTTTTCCAAATTCTTTAGTCCAGTCCCATTTGTATCGGGAGGTGTCAACTTTGGATAAATAGGGTTCGTAACGACTAATTCCATTCGCTCATTCAACTCTATCCGTATATCCATTCGATGATCACTATCAATAATATTATGTACGGTAGCATTCTCCACCAAAGGAAGCAAAGAAAGAACCGGTATCCGCAAATTCCACTTATCTTCGGGAATGTCGATCGTAAAAGTCAGCTTATTGGCAAAACGCACCTCCATCACATGGCGGAAAGCCTCAATGAACATCAATTCCTCTTTCAAGGCAACCAACCCTCTTTTATCACTCTGTAAGATATAACGGAAAATATCAGATAACTTTGTCACATAAGATAACGTATGCTCATCGTTCTTTTTCCGGATCAAGGAGGAGATCCCATTCAAGGCATTGAAAAAGAAATGAGGATTTATTTGGTTAGCCAAAGCATCGCACCGACTCTGCAAACTCTCGATGCGCAACTTCTCTATCTCTTGCTCTTTTTCCCGTTGCTTGGTGAAAAGCATCGATATATATCCGATAAAGGTACACAACAGACAAGTAACAAAGAACTGGAAGATCAAGATACTTCCCATGCAATCCGTCTTACGAGTACAAAATGAGATCCCGAAAGATATCGTCGCATAAAACAGATAAGCGATAAAGGAAAACAAGAAATTCTTCCATAACCGTTTCGTAAACAATGATGTCTGGAGCTTACCCAGATTATAGCGAAGCAACAGATAGATGAACGTCAAGAAAAATAGAAAACGATACGTGAAAAACGCAAAGAACCCAAAGTACTCGGACTTGCTCAGAAAACTCAACTCCCAAGGTATCCACGCAATATTCGTATAGATAATAAAGATTGCGCTAATCAAGCTGACCAGCGGGAGCTTACGTGAAATAGATGTCTCAAATGAACTCATAAATATCCTATAGTTTTTCAAAATACAAAGTAACATCAATTTTTCACGACTTCTCTCATTGTTTGAAGCAAAACGAAAAAAAGAAGATTGAAAACGAAAAAGCAACCTGCTATCCAACAGGAATCTTTAATACCTGACCCGGACGTATATCAGGACTGGACAAACCATTCGCTTTCTGTAAAGCCGCCGTACTAACCCCCGGATACTTTTTCGAGATAGAATACAAGGAATCTCCGGATCGTACCTTGTAAGACACAAAGCCTTTCTGGTCCGTGGCAGATGAGGGCTGGGTTATCTTTTTAGCCGAGGCTGAAGCGGTAGAAGACCTCTCCGCAGGTTTCGCTGTCGTTTTAGTCGAAGCCGAGGCAAAAGCGACACCCCCATTATCTACATATAATCTTAACCGTTTTCCTTTCGCTACCCGGTTGGAGCCTAGCCCGTTCCATTTACGGATATCTTTCGCTGTCACTCCATAGCGATTAGCGATCGTATAAAGATTCTCACCACTCAATACCACGTGGGTGATTTTTTCCCGGGTCGCACCACTTGGTAAAGAGCCATTAGAGTTATTCGCGGAAATGCAATTCGCCAACAGTTCCTCGATCCGATGCATATAGACCGTATCTTCTTTATCAATGAAAGCATAGGTTTCTGCCGCAGGTAGTTTCAAAACCGAAGGGCGGGTATTACCCGGAACGATGTCTCTTTTATATTGTGGATTTAACGCACGCAACGTCTCAATATCTACTTGCAATAGATCCGATACTTGCTGCAAATGTAGGGCATTATTCACCATGACCGTATCCGTGGCTAGCGGCAAGCTGGTTTGCATCGGACAGATGTTATGCTCGCAATAATAATTCATGACGTAATTGGCGGCGATAAATAAGGGGACGTATGAACGAGTCTCTTTCGGTAAATAAGGGAAGATATCCCAGAAGTCCGTCTTGCCCCCCGAACGACGGATCGCTTTATTCACGTTGCCCGGCCCGCAGTTATAAGATGCCAACACTAAATTCCAATCCCCATAGATAGCGTACATATCCTTGAAATACTTACAAGCGGCCTCGGTCGCTTTCAAGGGGTCCCGGCGCTCGTCCACCAAGCTATTAATCTCCAAGCCATAGCTCTTACCCGTAGGAAGCATGAATTGCCATAAACCACAAGCGCCCACACGAGAGAGGGCTACCGGATTCAAGGCACTTTCCACGACGGCGAGATATTTCAATTCAATAGGCAGGCCATGCTCATCCAACACCTGCTCGATTATCGGAAAATAAAAGTCCGCCATCCCCAGCATATAACGCACTAAATTTCGTTTACGCTCCGCATATAAGTCAATACAATCACGCACTATATTATTATAGGGCAAAGCGATCACGCTGGGAAGCCTAGACAGGCGGTCGATATAGACCGAATCCGGGAAATAGACATTCTCGTCGTCATCATGGCAAAAGTCCTCTCTTTTTGAGAAATATTGCACATGCCAAGTACGGAGCAAACTATCCACGTTCGCATCCAAGCTTTCCGGAATCAATCCGACCTCAGACTCCAGCGAGCTTAAGGTATCTTTTTCCTCAATTCGGGTCTCTTCCTGCGCATAGACCAATGAGACCAAACAATTTAAACAAATGAGTGCTAGCAGGTATCTTTTCATGTATATCAGAATTTTAGACTGCAATTCAATCCGTAAGTACGAGGCGTGACACTCGTCTTCGGACTAACAACCGGCTCCAAATGCAAGGATAAATCCGGTGATATATCAAAATCGAATAACTGGGCATCCACGTAGGCATCCACGATACTCAACGCATACACCCCGACCGTAATAATTATACTCAAGTCTCTATATCGACGAAAATAATCCTTCTGTCTTTTCAATTGATCCTTGAAATTGGAATTATTAATCGCATCCTCAGGAGCCATGGAAGTCAAGTCTTGCCAACTTTTACTCCAAGCATCCGGATTTTCCAGATTCTTAGCGGCATCATACATGATATCCTTATAAGCCGTCGAATAATCCTTATAGTTCTTGTTGTTCCAAGTCACGGCATACATACATCCCATCAAGCCACCGTAAACGATCGGTAATTTCCAATATTTCCGGTTATAGATCTGTCCCAGACCCGGAACCAAGGCGAACAAGACCGCTTTTGTCGGATTCGGCTTAAAAGCCAGCTTCATCTTCACTTCCGGTACGCCCACCGAATCGGCCGCCATCAAGACGGCTTGCACGGTAGAATCCGGGGCAGCTACCTCCACGGAATCGGAAACTATAGCAGGAACGGCTTTCTCCGTCTTATCCTCCTGTGCGTTACCCATCCCGGCATAGCACATGAATCCGATCAAAAGGAGTATGATTCGATTTCTCATTTCAATTTATCCAGTAACCCGATCAATTGCTCCAACTCTTCTTCCGTGGCGAAAGGAATCGTAATTTTACCTTTTCCCTTCTCATTGCAAGTCAACTGGACTTTCGTATTGAAGTAACGGGACAAATGATCTTTCAGCAATTTAAACTCTTCCGGAAGTATCGGCTTACGATCCGATTTTTTCTTTTCCGGCAATTCCGGTTGTATTCCCTCGGCTATATTACGCACCATCTCCTCCACGTTACGAACGGAGAGTCCTTGAGCCAATATCTGCTCATATAAAGCTAATTGAACCTCCGGATCATCCACCGGGATCAATGCCCGGGCATGTCCCATATCGATCTTCTTATCCTTCAATCCTACTTGGATCTCGGCCGGAAGTTTCAATAAACGAAGGTAATTGGCGATCGTAGCACGCTTCTTTCCAACCCTTTCGCTCAACCCCTCTTGGGTCAAGCCGTAATTATCGATTAATTTTTGATAAGCTAACGCGATTTCGATAGAGTTCAAGTCCTCTCGTTGGATATTCTCTATCAAAGCCATCTCCACCACGTTCTCGTCGGCCGCCGTCTTAATATAAGCGGGAATACGCTCCAAACCTGCTTTAAGCGACGCACGATAACGGCGTTCGCCAGAGATGATCATATATTGCTCGGGGCCGATTTCCTTCAACGTAATCGGCTGTATCACGCCTAACGAGCGGATAGAGGTAGCCAACTCCTCCAAGGTCTCTTCCTCAAAGACAGATCGAGGTTGTTCCGGATTAGGCTGGATCTTGCTTAACTCGATCTCACTAATAGACGATGAACCACCTGTCTTCAGGTCATCCATCGTAATTAACGCGTCTAATCCACGGCCTAACGCCGATCTTTTTAATGCTGCCATAATCCTTTATTTTTTTCAACAATCTCCTGTGCCAACTGCATATGGTTGATAGATCCTTTCGAATCCGCGTCATACAATAAGACAGGTTTACCGTAACTGGAAGCCTCGCTCAACTTCACGTTTCGTTGGATCACGGTAGTAAATACCAAATCGCGGAACGGACGTTTCACTTCCTCATAAATCTGGTTCGCCAAACGCAGGCGGGAATCATACATAGTCAAGAGGAATCCCTCTATCTCCAGTGCCGGGTTCAGCTTTGATTTGATAATCTTGATCGTGTTCAACAGCTTACTGATACCTTCCAAGGCGAAATACTCGCATTGTACCGGGATGATCACCGAATCGGCGGCTGTCAAGGCATTCACGGTTATCAATCCCAAAGAAGGAGAGCAGTCGATCAGGATAAAATCGTACTTCTCTTTCAGCGGTGTCAATATCTGCTTCAATATCCGTTCACGATTCTCCAAGTTTAGCATCTCGATCTCCGCTCCCACCAAATCGATATGAGAGGGGATGATATCCAGTCCTTCCACTTCAGTCTGTGTGATAGCGCCACTCGCGTCCTCACCGTTCACCAGACATTCATAGATAGAAAGTTCTACATTACGTATGTCCACACCCAGACCGGATGAGGCATTCGCCTGCGGATCAGCGTCTACGACCAGCACCTTTTTCTCAAGAGCGGCCAATGACGCAGCCAGATTAATCGTGGTGGTTGTCTTCCCGACTCCACCTTTCTGATTTGCTAAAGCGATAATCTTTCCCATACTATACCTAATTAATTCGAGGGCAAAACTAAACATTAAAAACTGAACCAAACAGGGTTCAATCAAAACAATGCTTGTTTTGTTGATAAATCGCCCTAACTGTTGATAACTCGCAAATATAAGCAGAATAAATCAAATAGAGGGTTATAAGGCTGGTATATAGGTGTTTTTTTGGAAATGATAACGAAGTTTTAACACGCATCTAAGTTCATAGCATTCAACCGTCGGCGAAAAGCGATCGCTATATTCTTACGTGCAAATTCATTCAATCCCCTAAATGTGGTACGTTGTTTCAGTTCCTCTAAGGGCATTGTGAAAAGTAACTTGGCTAAACACTCATCCGCAAAAGAGTTAGAGACCACATTCACACCGGTAAAATCCAATACGACTTTCTCATTCTCCTCAATAAGCCGCAATAACAACGTACGAACGTACTCTCCCAGTTGCCTAGTACCCAAGTTCTCATTTATCGTAACAAATTTAAATGTAGTCATCTTATTCATTGCTTTTATATTACCATAGTTGTTCTAAATCATCAGTTGGCGCAAACTCCTCATTAAATTGCGACTCACAGTCCGTACGGTTCTCCACGATCTCATTCGGATTGAGTTCTATAGATCTCACAATATCCGAATATACATTATAGATATTCTCATTATCGAACACTTCAATCAAAGGATGTCCCTCACACTCATTAAAGTAACGTTTTAAAAGACTATCTACATTCATATTTTACGGCTTTATCTCTTTTTAGCAAAGATAATGTTTTCTCTTCATTACAACGTTTTTTGGGGTAAAAACATTATCTAAATTCAATGTTACAAATCCTCTGTCAAAAGATTCTTATGAATACCATTTTGACAATTTGTAATATCAAGTCCCGGAGAATCGATTTTTCCGGGCTGATGGACAGTTCATTCTCAAATACGAGAAAAAATTTCAGCAATCATTTATATGACAGCGTCTTATCGAAAAACGGCCTTTCATTCTAGCGGAATTCATTCATTGTAATTCATATTTAGTGGGTTGCTTGAGGGGGGTTATGGGGTTAGAACTGGGTCGTAACAAGGTTATGATGCCCATTCACAAGTATCAACAACCCTATTCTTGACTATTCACGATGCCCATCGGCACTACCGGCGTTGCCCAACGCGACCTATCGCATAGGCTTTCACCACTTATCACGTACAAAAAGGGGGCTTTTTCAATGAAAAATGCCGTTTACAGTCATCCAGCCTCTGCTATTTTACGCTCTCCACCGAAAAGGGATGTCACACATATAGACATTTATCTATCAAAAAGAAAGAATAACGGGGCAGTAGAGCCTAGAACCTGCACGAGTAGTCCTTACAGCCCATACCGGTAGTAGTCGCATATGACGACACCGACACTCACACAAGGTGCTCATGAGAAAAGTATCTTAGTTTCATCGCCCCATACACCTAAGATACTTCGCCAATGAACTT
>ERZ773264.1899-NODE-1899-length-22336-cov-3.865895_pt1 | contig 22336 bp, 19 predicted proteins | sample MGYA00511910_ERZ773264 | MGnify/ENA primary metagenome ERZ773264 (study PRJEB29015, sample SAMEA2737739) | human gut metagenome | biome: human gut; feature: human-associated habitat; material: faeces | place: China | collected 2012 ... | reverse complement strand
ATGTTTCAATTTCTTTTTTTTCTTCACAGTACTCATTTTCCACATTCCAATAAAGCATCCTAGACAATGTCCCCATATAATAATTATACTGCAATATATATGCATACTTTTGAAATGCTATATATTTCTTTTTCACAAATTCTACTACCATATCGGCACATTTTATTGAATCGAAACTAGTAATATCAAATTTAGATATTCTAGCACTCCCTTTTCTCTGCACATAATGATATAAACAAGTTTCTATAGTCACAATTTTATGATTAGCATCTAAATTTTCAAGTAAAAAAATGAAATCTTCTCCTATTGCTAGTTTAGGAAAAGGCTTTTTTACATTTTCCTTTTTAAACAATTTATTCCACACAACAGTTCCTCCTTCTGCTTTTTCCAGAAGAAGATTTTTCAAATATTCCTCATTATCAATAACCTTTGGAATTATTTGCGACTGCTTTTTTTTCTTTTGTCCATCCTCATATTCTAATATTGTCCCACATATTACCAAATCGCAACAGTTCGTCTTCATCTGTCGAACCATCTGCTCTATACAATCTAATTCTAAATAATCATCACCATCAAGAAAAAAATATACTTTCCAGTTGCATTTTCTATTCCAAAATTTCTCGCACTTGCAACCCCCCTATTTTCTATATGAAAAACCTTTACCCTATTATCAAACAAAAACGAATCACATATTGCAGGACTTCTATCTGAAGATCCATCATCAATTATGAGAATTTCCAAATTTTTATATGACTGATGTATAATACTTTCTATACATTTTTTCAAATATTTTTCAACATTAAAAACTGGTACCACCACACTAACCATCTTCTTTCAAACACTCCTCAATAATCAAAACTATCTTTTGGTACGATATCCTTCTATCAAATATTTTGTATGCCAATTTTCTTCCGTTTTCCCCCATTTCTTTCCTTACTTGCGGATGTTCTATTAAAAATCTCATATTATCTGCTAGCGCTACATAATCTCCCGCTGGAGAGTTTAACCCCATTTTTTCATTTTCAACCAACTGCATATACTCATCGCATTCTTGAGTATTCAAAACCGGTAATCCTGCCATAGCATAGGTTGCATGCTTGTTTATAATACTTGCAACAGATTTTTTTACAATAGGATTTACTAAAATATCACATTTTTTCAACTGGTCAATCATATTCTCTAACGATAGCATTCCAGTAAATATAGCTTTAACCTGTTTTTCTTTGGCATACTTTTCAAACTCTTTTCTTAATGGGCCATCGCCCATAATCAAAAAATAAACATTTTCGTTTACTTTCAAATTAGAAATCGCGTCCATCACACATTTAAGATCATAACTATGCCCTAATGTGCCACAATAACCTATTGTTATTTTGTTTGCATTAGATATATGTTCACTAAAATTTTGACTATTTTTCTCACTTATCTCATATTGTTCCATTTGAATTCCTAAATACACAACATTTACCGGTACTATTTGAACAACTTTTTGAATCCTTCTTTTATAAGTTTCAGACACTGTAATAACTTGGTCTGCAGATTTATACACTCTATCAGCCTTACATTTTAAAGGATATGTCAAAAGAGTATTGAGTTTTCCAAATGGTAAAACCATATTAAATGCTTCTGGCCACAAATCTTGCACATCAACTATTAGTTTTACTTTTTTCTTTTTGCAATACTTAGCGGTAATATAAGCCACATCTATACTAGGGATTGCACAATAAACAAGATCTGGTGTTTTTCTATTTTTTAGATATTTTTTTAAATTAAAAGCCATTTTTTTATGACTCAATATTCTTCTTATTGAAACATTTCTTTTATATCCCGGTTCACTTATCAATGTCAATTTATATGGTAATTCATCAATCTCAGTTTCTAATTTATCAATCTGCATTTTAGTTGAATGCTCAAATGAACTAGTTACAAGTTCTATATGATAACCAGCCATTGACAACTTGGTTGCAATAACATTGAATCGACCTACTGCATTTTTTTTCGGTATGCTAGTATAATGCGCAACTATTAGAATATCTTTCAAGAATGCTCCTTTCAAAACTTAACTATTGATTTAAAAACATAACAATTTTACAAGTCATCATAATAATTGATGATCAAACATTGTTTCATTTTCTAATATAATAGGCTCCACATCTACGTCTCGTAGGAAAACATATGGTTTATCATAATGAAAAAATGGATTTCTCTCAATCCTATTACAATTGCCATCCTCCAAAATTCTAATAGTATCCTCAATAAGATCAAACCCCGCATGAGCCATAACACCTACATAAGCCATATGACGAATATTAATTTCTGTCACTTTTAAATTCCCCTCCTTATCTTCTTTTAAATCAAAAGAAAGGATTCCGTGAGCTGATACATCTAACCTTTTTTCAAGGAATTTAATACATTTATCACAAAACTCGTTAATTCGATTCTCGTTTAAGAATCTACCAAAATGTGTATTTCCTGTCACATGCGAAGGTGCTGTATTTGCCATAACATATTCAACACACTCTAGTGCGGCTCCTTTAACATATTCGCCATTATAATACAGCATTTCATTTGCAAGATGCCGCCCTGTCAAAAATTCGCTCACGGTAAATTCTGGAATTTGAGCATTAATGAATAACCAGCTCTTATAACTATTGATATTATCCAATCTAAGTGATCCAAGTCCTCCTGTACCTTCAGTAGCTCGAATCCAACAAGGGAAACCAATCTGCTCCTTAACATCTTCAAAGCGAGGATTCTCCTGCGTAACTTTAATTGTCTTAGGAATATAATCTGTTCCTTCAAGCAATTCTGCCATAATCGATTTATCTCTCAAAGACTCCGATAAACGTTTGCATCCCATAAATACAGGGCATGGAAACTTTTTGTTTATTTCATAATATGCCCCCCACTCCACAATTTCAGCTTCTGGTTGAACAAAAGCATAATCTATTTTTTTTTCTACAACAAGTCTTTCTATCCACGGAAAATATTCCGGTGTATTACACTTCGGACAAACATAATATTCATCTACGAGCTTTTCTCCATTTTTCATAGTCATAAAAAAACCTATAGCTTTTTTATCAATATCACATCCAATAATCTTGTAGTCTGGATGCTTTTCTTTAATAATTGTAGCAAGAGAACGCGGTGTCAATCCACCGATTCCAGTCACTAAAATTGTTTTTTTCATAATATTATCTCTCACTCTCTAATTCAGTAGCTGTAATATAATATCCCACTCGGTCTGCACTTTTTAAGATTGGTTTGTCTGATATTAATCCCATTTCACTATGACGTACAATAATTTCCGGTTTATCTCTCTGAATATTTTGATATTCTTCATAATCCTCTTTAGTTATAATGTATTTGATACGTGCTTCTCTGGGTTTACCTATTTTCTGAAAATTTGGTTTTCTTCCACATCCACAAGCAATAACCATTCCCATATAATCATATCCAGTAGAAATTGGCACCAAGTCCGATCCTATGCAATCCCCGCCCATACGTGCACCAATTTCCATGAAGCAAATTCTCCCGTCTTTTGTAATTCTAAATTCTGGATGAACAGCCCCATACTTAATCCCCATTGCTGCAAATGCTTTATATAATGTTTTTTCGACTTTTTCCAACATATCCAGTGAAAGTTTAGCCGGTTGTTTATGACCAGTTTCCACAAAATGAGGTGCCCCAGTTGTTGCCTTTTCTGTCACAACAAGAAGTTTGTATTTGCCATCATAAGCAATACTCTCCCCACTGTACTCCGCCCCCTCAATGAACTCTTCCAAAATACATTGTTTTTTTTTCGACCACCCCATTGCATATTGAATTGCTTCATCAATCTCGGCGGACGTATTAATCTTCATAACTCCTCTGCTCGAGCTTAAATCAACAGGCTTAATAATCAATGGATACTCAAATTCAGAAATACAATCCTTTTCAAATCCATCATCTACCAACACAAACTTTGGTCCATCCACTCCACCCTTTTTCATAGCACAGCGCATCAAATATTTATCAGTTGCAATCTTTTCCGTTTTCAAACTATTACAAGGTATTCCAAGCTTTCGAAGTAAATAATTCATCGGATGCATCGCTAATTCAGATGCAATAGACGCCACACCACATGGCTCTATTTTCTGAACTTCTTTCCATAAAGTATCATACTCCATAATATTCACATCATGATACACATCCGCAGTTTCTTCGCCTATTGCACCAGTTTTCCATCCAAAGACATGCGTTTCATACCCCAGTTCTTTTGCCCTTATAATCAATGGATTTTGATATTCATTGGTTCCTAAAATAACTAACCTATTATTCATTCTTCTCCCCCTGTACAAATTTTGGCATATTAGGATCATTCTCAAATGTTTTCAAATACTCTGGTCTCTCAACTGCTCTGACTATATGAAGTCCTCCCTCCTCCGTAACACTTGGGATGCCAATATCTTCTTGCTTAAACACCTTAAAAAAAGTATCCCACAATATTTTCATATCTCCTAGAAACGATATATTTTTAACATACTCAAAATCTTTCTCAAACCGTTGATTCCAGCAAAGCAGAGCCCTGCCGTTGATTTGAGCAAGACCTGTAATTCCCCCACGAACCGAATGACGTAAACTTTCCTTTTCGGTATAATAAGGTAAATAAAATGGATATAATGGACGCGGTCCAACTAAACTCATATCGCCCTTTAATACATTTAACAGTTCAGGAAGTTCATCTAAACTAGACCGCCTTAAAAAATTACCAAATTTTGTAAACCGTTGTGTGTCTGGTAATAATTTTCCGTTTTCATCACGTGCATCTGTCATTGTTCGAAACTTAATCATTTCAAACGTTTTTTCATCTTTTCCACATCTCTTTTGTTTAAAGAAAATAGGACTTCCTAGCTTGACTCGTATCAAAATACATAAAAATAAAAACAAAGGAAAAATGATCAAAAATCCAATTAGTGTCATTACAAAATCAATAATCCTTTTAAAAATTCTTTCGTACAAGCCCCTATGGACTCCATATTTTCTATCAAGTTCTTTCCACATTTTCATTCTTCCAACAATAATTTTCTATTATTCAAAACAACCCCTAATTACATCAACAATGTTATCCTGCTGCTCCGCCGTCATTTTATTATCACTCGGCAGACACAATCCTCGATGGAAGATATCCATTCCCACATCAAGCGGCTTTCCATCTTTTCCAAGCGATCCCCCACTGATGTACGCATTGGTTTTCGCTCTCCCGCTGCCTTCTCTCGTCACAAATGCATTCATGCGATAAATCGGCTGCATGTGCATCGGTTTCCAGATTGGGCGTCCTTCCGCATTGATACTTGCAATCGCATCTAGAATTTCCGTCGGACAGCTCTTTCCTGGCTCACCGATATAGAGTGCTTCTAGTCCGCCGCGGACCTGCTTACACATAGCCTCTGGCTCGATGATCATACAACTTAACCAGAAATTCGGTTCGCTGTTGGTCGCATCATATGGATTCATATGTACCGGAAGTCCCTGTAATCCCTTCTTATATCGCTCATAGATTGCTTTCTTCTGCGCAATATGTTCTTCCAGATAAGGAAACTGACCTCTTACAACCCCCGCAATCACATTGCTCATGCGATAATTGTAACCCAATTCCTCATGCTGATACCATGGTGCATTCTCTCTCGATTGTGTTGACCATTTCCGCACTTTCTTTGCCGCTTCCTCATCATCTGTAAGAAGCATTCCTCCTGCGGAACCGGTTATGATCTTATTTCCATTGAATGAGATGGCATTATACGTTCCAAACTGACCGGTCTGTTTTCCTTTATAAGTTGCTCCCAATGATTCCGCCGCATCTTCGATCAGTATTGCACCGTGCGCATCACATACTTTCCTGATTTCATCGACTTTTCCCGGTGTGCCATACAGATGCGCTGTGACAACCACTTTTACCTCCGGATACGTCACAAATGCTTTCTCCAATGCTACCGGGTCCATGTTCCAAGTATCATATTCCGTATCGATAAATACCGGAACTCCACCTTCATAAACGACCGGATTGACCGTTGCATCAAAAGTCATGTCCGAACAAAATACTTTCTTTCCTTCTAATGTGCCATGTTCCACGTCCGGCATGCCATACGCATCCATCCCCGCCAGCTTCACTGCCATATGAAGTGCCGCTGTACCTGCGGATAAAGCAACTGCATATCTGCAGCCTACTTTTTCACAAGCCAGCTTTTCCACTTCGTTGATATTCGCACCAACCGTTGACATCCAGTTGGTTTCATATGCCTCTTTTATGTATTCAAGCTCCGGTCCATGCATCGTCGGTGAACTGAGCCATACTTTATTTTCAAATGCTTCTCGTTTCTGATCAAAGTTAAACAAGCGATTTCCTCTTTTCTCTACCGAAAATTGTTGGTCAAGTTCTATTATCTCAAACTAAGTAATTATACCATATATATACATTTATATCCACTTTCTTTCTGTTTTTCAACGCGTTTCGTCATTTATCGCTGATTCCCCCTGCTTTTTTCACATTGTATTGGTTATTCTTCCACTTCATCCCACTCATACGGTTCGCAATCTTCGCGCGTGATCTCCCTAAGATAATCAAGAAACCGCATCTCTCTCCGATTCTCCCAGTCGCATACATATCCGTCCATCTCACCGAAGTCGCGACAATCCTCCTTCGATAACACTACAAACATTGGGGTTGCGTCTCCATACAGCATCACTTCCGCTACCAGACCATTCGGAATCCGTGTGATGCATATCATATGCCTCCACACTCCAAAGCCTTTTGCATTTTCTAATTTATTTAATACATCTGCATGTGAATTCTCCTTCCCCGGCATCATTACCATCTGTTCAATATCTTTTCCGGTAAGGATTGCTTCCCGAATAGGATCAAATTTCTGTTGCATGACATATTCCCTGCCTCTGACTTCCGCAAGACAGTTGAAGACGATCTTTGCAACCACGCGATAATATGCATATAAATCGATTTTCTGCCGTATATCGGATGTAACATGGTTCCTTCCTTTATGAGGCATTTGCATGTCCACTATACCAGAGGACTCATTTTCCTGCGCATCTGCATTCGACGCATTCAACAGTCCCTTCTCATTCGCAGTGCCTAACAATCGTAGATCCTTCATCAGTTCCTCTTTTAACACTTCTTCTTTGTCTGTAGACGTAGCCAGATACCATCGGCCGCTTTCTTTGCCCAATATAACCTCATTTTCCGGCATTTCTTTCTTCTGCAGTATCGTTGCCTGACCATCAAATTCTGCCAATTCGTGTATCCACTCTGCGACACGTTCTTGAAAATGATCCTCATCCACAGTTTCCGTATCAAAACGAAATGAGGTCTGACGCTTTCCACCTTCCAAATATACCATATGAATCTGATCAATGGTAATCGGAACTCCCACACGCATATACCCAAGGCTGTACTCACCGGTTTCATCGGACTGCATCACCGATACGATCTTGCTGGCTCCGCCCCTTCGCTTCGGATTATGGCTTCCGCGTTTTCCCGGTCCGACAAACATACGCACAAGCGTAATCGGCGAATTTCTTGCCAGTTTCAATTCCAATCCCGAAAATAATGTGTTCACCTCATCCGAGACATACCCCTTCGGAAGCTTCTTCATCCCACCGATACATGCCGGAATGATGTGCTCCTGATTCTTGAAATGTGCCTGTGTATCATCTTTGTTGGTGTAGATACATAAATTTTTCGTTTCCTCCATGTCAAATCCCCCCCTGTATTGCAAAATCCGCGTCAGTTCTTCGCCCCCACCGGAACCATCACATCCCCATATGCCAATATCAACTCCTCTATTGTTGGGCAAGTTTCCGGCAAATGACTTTCAATGATATCGCATATTTCCAGGATTTCTTCCTGCTCTCCCTCTGTAAAGTTTCCAAGACCAAAGGTACCTGTCTGTACCATCGGAACCCCCAATCCTTCCTGTACGCTTTTCTTACTGACAAATCTGGTGAGACCATTTTCCATCGAATGCTTTTTCTCTTATAAATTCATTTGTAGATGGAAGTTTCCTGATGGTATCAAGGATGTACAACACACGTACCACAAAACTGACAACCATGAGGTATGCATGCATCCACAGAGCATATTGCTCGATCGACACTAGATGCCTGGTTCGACGATATTCTCCATAATACTTTTTGCATCGTTCATAATCGTCCATACGATAGGCATAGAAACTCATCCGCAACGCAATCTCGTTAATGATCGGATGTTCCTGAAGCATCGGTAACATTTTCTCCACTTCTTCCATAAACTGCTGCATCATTTTCTTATATTTAAGCCTTCCGTATGCATCCGAATTAGCACATGACACGCCTCATCCATTAAGTTCAGCTTGCACATGAGTTCTTCAAGCTCTAATCCATTTTCATTATACAGATGACATGCATTTTCAAAATTTTCCAACACATTCTCCCATCGATATATTTTCGGATGATTTTTCTGTAAGCGTCTGGATGCCAAAACCATTAAAGCATATCGCATTGATCTTAAACAGTTTCACAATCATTTTTCCAATCTAAAAATCTCTGATATCACGCCAGATATGCTGGAAGAATACATAAGCGACCTGCACCAGGAATACAAACCTAAAACGGTCAAGCGGAAAATTGCTTCGATCAAAGCACTGTTTCACTATATTGATCAGCACATTACGCCGCATATGTTCCGGCACACATTTGCAACCAGTCTCTTAGAAGCAGACGTGGACATCCGATACATTCAAGAAATGCTTGGTCACAGTTCGATTCATATCACAGAAATCTATACCCATGTCACCACATCGAAGCAACGCGCCATCCTTACCACCAAGCATCCACGGAATTCCTTCCATCTCTAAATGTAAAATGAGAAGAGAGCCACCACTCTCTTCTCTATCACAATGTTATTTCTTTTGATTTTTCGTTGTTTTCCGGACCGCTTCACTGGCTTCTTCAATCCTTCTATTTCTCAGCCCGATAGGACGGCACCAGCTTCTCCACCACCAGCTTCATCTGCGGATCATCCTCATACGCAGTCTTCTTCAGATCTACCAGCTGCTCAAAGAATTCATCCCTGTCAAAATCAATCGGTTTTCCGATGAAGATGAGGTCATTGGCGGTCTTCTGCAAACCTTCCTCTTCCTTCAGGCATTCTTCAAACATCTTCTCCCCCGGTCTGAGTCCGGTGTATACGATCGATATATCCACATCCGGCTCATATCCGGACAACCGGATCAAATTTCTTGCCATATCGTCAATCTTGACCGGTTCTCCCATATCAAGAACAAAGATTTCTCCGCCCCTGGCGTATGCTCCTGCCTGTAATACAAGCGATACCGCTTCCGGGATTGTCATAAAGTAGCGGATAATGTTCTTGTCCGTGACTGTAACCGGTCCGCCCTCTGCAATCTGCTTCTTGAAGAGCGGAATCACGCTTCCGTTGCTTCCAAGCACATTTCCGAAACGTACTGCAACATAATTGGTCTCCGGGAAACGATGCTGCATTCCCTGGATGATCATCTCACAGATACGCTTGGATGCGCCCATGATATTGGTCGGATTGACCGCTTTATCGGTAGAGATCAATACCATACGCTTCGTTCCGGTTCTTCCGGCAGCGGTTGCAACATTATATGTTCCAAATACGTTATTCTTGATAGCCTCATTCGGGCTGTCTTCCATAAGAGGTACATGCTTGTGTGCTGCTGCATGGAACACAATCTCCGGATGATAGTCTTCAAAGATGCTATCCACGCGGTGCGTATTGCGCACTGAACCGATCAGCACCGTAAGATGCAGATTCGGGAACTTCTTCTGCAACTCAAGCTGCAGGCTATACGTTGTATTCTCGTAGATATCCAGGATAATCAGTTGTTTCGGGTGATGCGCAGCAATCTGTCTGCACAACTCGCTTCCGATAGATCCTCCGCCTCCAGTTACAAGCACGACTTTTCCGGCAATATAACCCATGACTTCATCCAGATTCGTCTTGACCGGTTCTCTTCCAAGCAGATCCTCAATCTCCACTTCGCGGAAATTGGATACACTGACTTCCTCGTTTACGATCTGTGCCATACTTGGAAGAATCTTAATCTTGCATCCGGTGTTCTTACACAGTTCGAGAATCGCCTTCTTGCGTGCTCCCGGGAGATTCGGTATTGCAATAAAAATTTCCTGCACTCCGTATTTTTCTGCTGCCCACGGAATCTTACTGTCATCCCCGACGATCGGAGCCCCCAGGATCTTACTGCCGATCTTGCCTTTATCCGCATCCATCACGCAGACAACCTTGTTTCGGATCTGGTTACTGCTCGTCATATTTTTAATCAGAAAGTACGCACTGTCTCCGGCACCGATAATCATCGTAGGCACCGCATGGCTAATAAACTCCCCGATATAATTATGGCGTATGATACGAAGCGCCCGGTAAACGAACCGGCTTCCTGCAATAAATGCCAACAGGAAAAAGAAATACAAGATGTAATACGAGCGTGGCATAGTCCACTGAAGCATATGGAGTCCCAGACATTGTAATGTAGAGCTCAGAAGACATGCAATCACAACATTTAAAAGTTCCTGCACACTTGCATACTGCCACAAACTGTTGTACAGATGCATGATCGCAAACACAACCAGTGTAATTGCCAGATTCAGCCACAGATAATTCATCGCCGTGTTTAAATAAGGCATGCCTTCTTCACTTTTTAAACTAAAATCAAAGCGCGTCCATATCGACAGTACCTCCGCCATAAAGACCGCTATCATATCATAAATGACCAGCACTGCAATTCGAATATACTTGGCAGAATCCTGCCGGATCTGCGTTTTTCCTTGTAACATATCCCCTTATCCTTTGAATTATTTCTTTTGATTCTTACGTTGTTTTCTTGACTGTTTTTTATTTGTAGCCGGTTTCTTATTAGGATTCTGTACGTTGCCTATCGTTTCCTCTTTGTCCTTACCAGCTCCCGCATGAACACCAGACTTTTTTATCGCAGTCGTCAGCTTGACATCCGTCTCTTCTATTACAGTCTCTTTAACAAAAAGTCCCTCTTTTTCTGAAATCATACGGTTCGTTGCAAGTCCAAGTCCGAGCATTCCCCAGAATACCGGAGCCGTACACACATTTGAATCGTTTGCGATGCCGGCAATCAAATACACAAGTACTGCAGCAAACATTCCAAATCCTATCCAGCTCAAGCTTTCATGCAAATTTGCGCGACGATAAATACGAACGGATTGTACTACATACCACATCAGGAAAATAAGTAAGGCAATCGTTCCGATCAAACCGGTCTCTACCCACTGCTGCAGATACCAGCAATGCGCCTTGACCTCATACCCGTTCTCATAAATGTATTTCTGTCCTATATAGTCATCCTGTGGGTAATCCAACATATAAGTATTTGCACCGGACCCCATGAAAACATGCTTTCCTAAAAATGGAATCGTCATGTCCCATATATGGCCTCGCGAACTCATTGCATCCTCTTTAAACAAATACGACCTTGATGTGCCATCATACTTAACAAGTTTTCCGGCATAGTTCAATAAATAATATCCCTGATTTTCAATCTGCACGAAATTCCATTCCACTCCATCTACAGTCACAGTAATCGCAGGTATACTATTGTCGTTGTTGTCATTTAATTGAATCGCCTTAAGCGTTACTCCGTCAAACCGGACATCATTGATGGAATAAATCTGATTATCCTGATCAATCAAAGTTGTCTCCAACACGTTATTATCCGAATCGGAGCAATGTATTTGGGTCGCACCGCTCTCATCTGTATCATAAGAAGCATATAATACATTGCCTTTGATATTCAGTTCTACATTATTATCATTCGTAGAAAATGACCGTACTGCATATGCGTCTTCCATATAGTATGTGCCGACAATTGTATTCTTGATTTGCTCTCCGATCGAAGTCTTTGCTCCCGCAGTAACCGCCACAACGCCTCCGACAATCACAATTGCCAAAACCACATAGAACGCCTTTTTCTTTCTGCTGATCAGTACCAATGCCAAAATAACAACGCCTGCAGCAATCGCCATCCAACCGGTATCGCTTCCACTTCCTTTCAGGCAGATCATACACAATACCTCTGCAGCTACGAGTAAAACTCTCTGCCACACTTTTTTTGATGCAAGAAACAAACATGCAACAAGCGGAACCAACATGCCAAAATAAAAGGAAAGGAAGTTTGGATTATACAGCGTCGTATAAGATGTTCCTTCCAACAGATTAAAATTAATTTCATACAAATTGCCCCACCAACTCGGGTTCGTAATCAGATACTTGCCGAAACCGGATTTAAAGAAGTCAAGCTTGAAATACTGGAATACACCAATCAATGTTACAATTGCCATCCCAACTCCAGCCACAGACAAAACTGTCTTGATCTGCTTCTCTTCTTGTACAAAATGATAGGTGTAGTAGCATAACAAAATGTATGTAAATACAACCCATACCGGCTCAAACAATTCATAGATGCCACGCACTACCCAATATTTATAACCGGAAAATAATGCCGACATTGCTACGAACAATCCATAGAAAAACAGACAATAAAACGCATTTTCAAATCGTAATGTCTCCTTCTTCTTCAAATATCTATATAATAAGATACCTACCATCACTATACCAACAATAATGATTGCAATCATCTTCCAGCCAAAGAAGAAATCCACCTGACCGTCCGATTCGCTCGGGAACCAGTCAAACTGTGACAAGTTTGCATTATATTGATACATATGTACAATCAACGGAATAAATCCCATCATCAGAATAATTGGGATCAGCTCCTTATTAAACGCCTTGGATTTACTGTGTATCTGTCTACTCACTTCACTCTCTCCTACTCAATTTAATAATCACCCTATACTATACCTCTTTATGTGAAATTTGTCGACAAAATAATTCTTATAATTAGGAAGTTTCTCCGCTTTGTTACTTGTCTGTTACTTAAAAAATTCTCTATTTTTCAAATTCATCATTTCATAATTCTCTTTCCTATTTTCGTACTTGCATATTTTTTGTTTCTTTTATGTTGCTTGTTACGCAATATTTGTCTTTGTCTCATGTCCATTTTCTTGTATTTCCACTGCATTGCCGTTCTGTCATTTGCCAGAACTATTGTTAAGGTAACTGCTAAGAAGGGTAAGAAGGCTGTAAAGAAGACATTAACATTTAAGGCTACAGTTAAGAACCCAACACTTACATTACAGGCAGCTAACGAAGTTGCAGTAGGTGCTAAGGAGACAGTTAAGGCTACCGTTAAGCCAGCAAGCACAAAGGTTACATTCTCTTCAAGTGATGAGACAATCGCAACTGTTGATGCATCTGGTGTGGTTACTGGTGTTAAGGCTGGTAAGGTAACAATCACAGCTAAGGCTGGTAAGACAACTAAGACTGTTGATATGGAAGTTAAGACTGTAATCCTTAAGAGCGCAACACAGACAGAGTACAACAAGATTGAAGCTGTTATCGTTGGTGATACAAAGAATCTTAAGGCTGGTGACTTCAAGGTTACAAACACAGCTACAAACGGAACTGTTGCAGTAAAATCTGTTACAGCTAAGAAGAATGTTGCTGATACATTCGTTATCGAGACATTCACAGGCATGACAGATGCTAAAGATTACTCAGTAGAATATGCTGGATCTAAGGCAACATTTACAGCTACAAACGGAACTGTTGCAAAGGTTGGTGTGACTCCTGTTGAAGTTGCAGCTGCTGAGAAGACACCTGTTTCTTTAACAACATTAGATGCAAGCGGTGTTGTACTTGGATATACTCCACTTAACAATTCTGATTCTTCTAAGGGTAAAGTTACAGCTACAACAAAGTATGCTAAGGGATATGTTGATGGAACAGATGTATATCTTCCAACTGTTGGAGATACAATGACTGTTGAGGTAACATATCATACCGGTACATTTGGAATAGACGGAAAAGAGACCGGAAATATTACAGGTTCTTTCACAATTACAGCTGTTGATCCTGCATTAATCAACCTTAACTATGCTGTAACAATCGCAACTTCTGCACCTGCATGGACTGCTAATTCTTTCAAGTCTAGCAATCAGGTTAAACTTGGAGCTGATGCAAAAGCTTACTTCCGTATTACAAAAGAAAGCGGAGCAGAAATCACAAACTACGGTGATTATAAAGTTGAGTCTGCTGATAAGACAAAACTTCTTGTAAATGCAGACACATTAGTAAATGCTTCTACTGATGTAGCAGTTAGAGGTGTTGCTGAAGGAACTACATACATTCTTATTAAGAAAAACGATACAACAGTAGCTTCTTTACCAATTACCATTACAGCTGCTCCTGTTGCTACAACATTAGAGCTTAGCAAGACAGCTGTATCTGTAATGCAGGGAAAGACTGTACCAGAGACTGTTAAATTGACAATCAAGGATCAGTATGGCGATGCAATGAACGTTGATTCTTCTAGCGTTTCCATTCTTGGAAAGCCTTCTAATTCAACAGTAACTAATGCTGGTTCTACATCAAGCTCTGCTGTATTTACAACTTCTGGTTCTTTATTTACTAGTGCAGCTAATGATATCGGAACATTTACAGTAAAGATTACTGCAAAGAATGGTAACGTTGAATTAACAAGAGCTCTTGCTGTTAATGTCGTAAAGGCTGCAACTACAGCAACTGATTACGAAGTAAGATTTGATCAGGCTGAAGTTGACACAACAATCGGAAGTGGTGCAGTCACAACTTCTGCTACAGATATCAAAGTAACTACTGTAAGAAAAGCTAATGGCGCTGCCATTGATAGTGTTGCTAATGATGTTCAGTATACAATTAAGAACTCTGAAGGTAAGGTTGTTTACTACAATGGAGATCTTAATTCTGCTAATGCCATGACAACAGCAAATGCTGTTACTGGAGCTGCATTCACAACTACTGGTGCACTTCCAAGTAATGAGTTAACAGTTAACACAATTACGTCTAATGCTACAAATACATATGACAAGAATCTTGCGGCTGGTACTTACTATGTAACTGCAAAGTTCGAAGGTGACAACCACACTGTTGTAACTGTTGGTAGCACATTTACAATTAAAGATTCTCAGGATACAAAGGCAAGCTTCCTTATCCAGGACAACGCTTTTGGAATTACTACTGTTGCTCAGGCATTCGAGGGTGCTACTAATGCTAATGGACAGAAGTTCGTTAAGGTATTCTATGATGGAATCGAGCAGACCTTATCTACTGGCGATGTAATCGAAGTTAAGGGTAATGCACTTGCAAAAGGTGGCGCATTCATCAAAACTGTAAAGCTGTATGTTAAGGTATCTGGTGGTGTTGGAAATAAAGTTCCTGTAACTCTTACAGTAAACGATCAGATTGCTTCTTGCCCGGTAACTGGAATTAACTAAAACTAACAACTAATTATACAAACAAGCTGCTGCATTTTTGCAGTAGCTTGTTTTTTACTAAAATGAGGATATTAGCATGAAAAAGACATTATTAAGTAAATCTTTATGTACGTTGTTAACACTTACATTCGTATATATTCTTTTGTTTTCTGACATTCCAAGCGCAAAGGCAGCAAATAATAATTATGTAAATATTATGCACAAAGTAAGTACTGCTGCAGCGAACTCCCCAATTCTATATAATTTTTCATTAAATAGAAAATCTGATATTTATTTTATTATAAAAGAAAATGAATGTACCGGAGTGACGGTTTCAGTTAAGGAGCCAGTACACGATACTCCAATCGAAACGATTTATCTTCCAGCAAGCAATCCTAATTGGAAGTACGATAAACAGACCGGAATTTACACAAATACAGCAACATCTAAATTGGACGCTGGAAACTATATTCTTGAGCTGAGTTTTGAACAGGATGTCAATTTTGATCTCTCTATGAATCAGATGTCTCAAAATCCGACGTTAAGCAAAAAATCAATTACTATTACCAAAGGATTTAGAGACACCATTAAAGTAAATGGTGGTAAGATCAAATCATGTTCATCAAACAATAAATCCATCGCCACTGTTACTGACAAAGGAAAAATCACAGCAAAGAAGAACGGAACTACAAAAATTAAAGTAAAACTCACTAATGGCAAGACACTTACTTGTAAAGTAACTGTTGTTTCCAACAAATTTTCTGCAAAGAAAATCAATGTTGAGAATACACAGTTTAATACATGTGCTATGAAAGCATTTGCAGCTTCTTTTGACGAAAAGGGAAATTTGGTTGTTAAATTCAAGATTGTAAATAATAGTTATGGACAGATTACAAAAATTCCTAGTTTTAGAATTTCAATCAAAAATTCAAGTAAGAAAACAATTGTCAATTATAAAGATGCGTCATATAAGGTTACTGTACCTAGTTACAAAGACAAGTCTTGTACAGTAACTATTCCAAAGTCTAAATTGGCTATGAAGAAAAATAAAATTGATTTGCGCACATGCAAAATTTCAATTATCGGAGATTTTGCGGATGCATCACTATAGAAATATACAGAAATTAAGCAACTTGGAAGCCGGTGGTCAATTGACCACCGGCTTCTATAAGAAAAAGGCTGCCGAAGCAACCTTTCTCTGAAATACTACAATTATTTGATTGTAATTACCTGTGAAGCATCTGCTGTCACATCAACACTGTACTTAGCAGTACCAACTGTAAATGTAACTTTCTTGATCGTTACTTCTCCGGTAAATGTATCACCCATATTATCTTTAGTAATCTTATTACCCTTACTTGTGATACCTTCGATAGAAGTGATTACTGGTGTTGTATCGTTAGCGTTTGCAGAATAAGTTGTATCGCCATATACGAATTTAACAACCTTCTCTACAGCATCCTTTACACTAGAAGCCTCAACAGTATTCTTTTCGAATGACAAAGAACCAGCTGGCTGAGTATCCTTTACAGTGAATGTAGAAGTAAATGTCTTTGTAGTATCTTTGCTATCCTTTGTTGTCACAACTGTAGCTGTAATTTTGTATGTACCAGCTCCAAAATTCTTTGTTGCCTTAATACCGTTGAAAGACACAGTAGTTACAGTTAACTTTCCACCAGAAATAGCTGCTCCAGTAGTTGAAGTTACGTTTTTGCCATCCTTATCTTCTAACTTATAAGAAATAGATTTAACAGTTGAACCATCCTTAAGAGTAGAGCTAGTATCAATTGCCTGATTTGCAACACCATTAATTAACTGATTTACACTAGCAGTTACTACATAATCTGCAGCAGTAGTGTGATCGTCATCAACAAGGTTGTCAACTTCTGTCTTATCTACATCTAAAGCGAAAGACTCAGTTCCCTTAGAAGGATCAGCTGGTTTCTGAATAACAATTGTAACTGTCTTAGCGCAAACTTCCTTAGAATCTTTCTCGTAAGAAATCTTATACTGATATGTTCCAGCTTCAATAGACTTTGCATTGAACTCAACTTTGACCTTATTTCCTGTTGCTGCATTCTGAGTGAAATATTTTCCACTCGCATTTGCAGTTACAGTCTTCGCATCAATAGCCTTATCTGAAGCATCCTTAGCTGTTGTGCTCAGGCAAGTAACCTTTACAGAACCATCGCCCATGAAATCTTTTCCATACTGATCCTTGAAAGAAGCTGTTACAGAGGCTGTTTTTGTCATTGCATTAGAAAGTGTTGCATTTGTTTTGTCAACATCCATAGTAGCAACAGCTCTTTCAGCAACAACTGTGATTGCAACAGAGTTAACAATCTTATTATCCTTCTTGATTAAGAGATAAGCAGTACCAGCCTTAACAGGAGTAACAAGGATTCTGTTACCCTTTGCGGTATCAAGTGCAGAGCCATCAAGCATTAATACATTCTTATCACTTGACTCTACAGAGTAATCATAGTAGTTAGACACTTCGTTGTTGTCAGCATCTTTAATCTGGAAGTATGCATACATACCAGACTCACCTACTGCGATCTGAGTATTGGCATCAATCTTATCAAACTTCTTTGAACTAGCTGTGTCATTTGCAATCTTAACACCAAAGTTATTAACTGCGGCCTGATCCACAGCGGTGATTGTAACCTTTCCAGATGTAACATTTCCTTCTGGCTTACCGTTTGCATCATACTTTCCAGTCTTATAAGTAACCTCAGCTGTTGCAGTATCACCAACTTTGTTTAAGTATAACTTAGAGCTATTTACATATCCATTGTTGGTTGAAAGTGTGAAATCATACTTAGAAGCATCCTGTGCACCGTAAGCAACCTCTTCAAGGATAACGCCTTGTGCATCTTTAGCAACTAATTTGATTTCTGTCTCTGTTGCAACAGGAATAGTAACTTTGTTAACAGATACAGAGCAAACTGTACCATTAGAAACAACAACCTGCTTTGTTGTTCCATCAAGAGTTACATCATATGTCTTTCCATCTGTAAGACCAGCAAAAGTAGTAAATGTAACTTTAGTTGCATCCTTAGCATCTACAGCCACAGACTTAACAGGAACAATCACATTGTTTTCTGTATTCTTAACAACAATATCTGTTGTCTTGATGTTCTTTGTTGCACCTGCTACAGATGTCTCAAATGTATCAGCCTTAGTCTGTGCTACAGAATTAAGAACATAATTCTTAACAGCCATCTTTACAGTCTTTGTTGTCTTACCAGCCTTAGCTGTGATTGTTACTTCACCAGCCTTAACACCAGTAACAAGACCCTTTTCATCAACTGTAGCAACGTCTGTTTTGTCTGATGTATATGTAACCTTTGTGTTAGCAGGCTTTACAGTAGCTGTGATCTGCTCTGTTGCGCCAACTGCTACTACATCAGCAGCCTTAAGAGTTAATGTTGGGTTCTTAACGGTAGCCTTGAATGTTAATGTCTTCTTTACAGCCTTCTTACCCTTCTTAGCAGTTACCTTAACACAATATATATGAGAAAGTAATCTTTAAAAATGTGATAAAATAGGGAATTTTCAATAGAAAAATCATGCAAAAGAATTATAAAAAGTAACATCGAAGCGACAATAAAGAAATCTATATTTGGTAAGCCTCTGAAAAGTTTTTATTAATATTTCCTTTTTGTGTAATAACTTTTTAGATGATATAATATTGTTTTTTTTCCGCTTATAGGTATAATAAAGATACAAATATTATTATCTAAAGAAGGAGGATTTCATATGGCACCTACAGCAGTTATGATAAATAATATGTTGAATACTCTAGATGAAGAAGATTATAATACCGCAATTAGTTTTATTCAGTTTTTGTCTGATTCCCGCAAAAAAAAGAAAGCTGAGCAGAGTCAAAAGATTCTTTCGGAAATTCAAGGAATGTTTACAGAAGATAAAGGTTGGGACTCCGAAAATGCTATGCTAAAAGATATGGCAGATTTCCGTAAAGAAAGGATGTCTAAATGAAAATTTTATTAGACACAAATGTTCTTATTTCAGCTTTGGTATTTGGTGGGCAGGCTGGAAAATTATTAAATATGTTGTTTTCTACAGATCACGAACTATATGTATCTGATTATATTGATCAGGAATTCAAAGAAAAACTTGAATTGAAATGGCCGTCTAAGGCTCAAGTTGTATACAAATTATATCATCAATTAGATATCAATTTCTGCGAAAGCACAGATCAATCATTAGGTAGTTTACGAGATAAAAAAGATATTCCAGTGTTAAGTGATGCTTTATTTTATGGAATAGATCTTATTCTAACCGGCGATAAGGATTTTCTTGAAGCCAATTTGGATCATCCGTTAATTTATTCTCCATCTATGATGCTAGAATATTTGGAGAATACATCTAAACACAAATAATATTCAAGTGGATATAGCATATCTACTAATCTTCGGAGGTGTGATTGTAATCATGCCTCTATTGTTTTGTTTCATATAATTATCAAAAGTTATTATTTGTATTACATGATAGGCACATGTTTTGTCGATTTTCTTTCCATATCATGTTTATTTTAAGTCACTTCGTTGTTACTTTTTGATAGTGTTTTGTACTATTTTCTTCTATAAAATCCCCTATTTTATCGCATTGCTTGCGATAACTTTTCCGTGCATATCGTGTTAAGGTAACTGCTAAGAAGGCTGGAAAGAAAGTTTCTAAGACTTTAAAGGCTACTGTTACAGTTAAGAACCCTACATTAACAGTTAAGGCTGCCGATGTAGTAGCAGTTGGAGCAACAGAGAAGATTACAGCTACTGTAAAGCCTGCTGGTACAAAGGTTACATACAAGTCTAGCGATGACACAATCGCAACTGTAGATGCTAACGGTGTTGTTACTGGTGTTAAGGCTGGCGACGTAACAATCACAGCTACAGCTGGTAAGACAATAAAGACAGTTAAGATGGCTGTTAAAAATTATGTATTCAAGAGCGTAAAACAGACAAAGGCTGATACTCTTGAGGCTGTAGTTTCTGGTAAGACTTCTGATATCAAAGCTTCTGATATCAAAGTAACAAACACAGTTAACAACAATGTTATCGCTGTTAAGGCTGTTGCAGTTGACAAGGCAGATGCTACAAAGGTTACTATTACAACATTCGCTGAGATGGTTGATGGTGCTAAGTACAATGTAGAACTTGCTGGAACTGTAAAAGATTTCACTGCTACAGATGGTGTTGTTGCAGATGTAAATGTTACACCAGTTCAGGTTCCTGCAAATACTGACGGAACAAAGATTAATGGCCAGTTAGTTGATAAAGATGGCATCGTAGTGAAAGAATTCCTTACCAGCACAAAGCCAGCAAACGTAGACTTCACACTTTCTACAACTCAGGGTTATGTAAACGGTGATTCAATTGTTCTTCCAGTAGTTGGAAACAAGGGTACAGCTGAAATTACATACCACACATACAAGTATGATGAGAAGGCTCAGGAAGTTGGAGCTATCACAAAGAAAGTTGAGCTCACTGCCGTTGCTGATACTCCAGTAACTACAACTGGTTACGAGTTAACAATTGTTAAGAGCGGAGATAAGGTTGATTGGGCAAAGAAGAACAATCAGTTCTCAGCTAGTGATAAGACTATGGTTGCAAACTTCCGTTTTATGGGATCTGATAACAAAGAGATTACTGATGATTACTCAAAATATACAGTAGTATCTAGTGATGATTCTGTATTACTTCTTGCTAATACACCATTATCTAAGACAACAAAATCTGTTGCAGTTAAGGGTGTTAAGGCTGGTACAGCATACATCAATGTATTAAAGGACAACAAGGTTGTTACATCTCTTCCAGTTGTTGTAACTGCTGATAGAAAGCTTGCTGATATTAAGATTGCAAAATCTTCACTTACTGTTGCAAACAATGTTAATTCAACAATTTCTACTGATGTAAAGGGTCTTGACCAGTATGGTGCTGATTTTGGAATTACTTCTATTACATCAACTGTAATGAATAAGAACACAGCAGTTGCCGATGGAAACCTTTCATTTACATCTGGTTTAACTGATAAGGTTGAAATTAATGCTTCTGGTGTAAAAGCTGGAACATACAATGTAAAGGTAGAAGCTAAGACTGGAAATGATACAATTACACGTGTTATTACAGTAAACGTTGTTAAAGCTTCTGTTACAGATCCAACACAGGCAAAGAGCCTTGGATTAAAACTTTCTGCTACAGATGTAGACTTAGCAATCGGAGCTGACACAACCGCTTCTGATATTACAAAGAAGAATATCACAGTCAGCGTTGTTGCTTATAGCGAAGGTGCAGAGATTGGTACAGTAACTGCTTCTGCAATTACTGTAAACGGAAAAACTGACAATGTAAACGGAAGTACAATTGAACTTACAAAGAATGTAAGTAGCAAGGTTGTTAAAAACTTTACTGCTGGAACTTATGTAGTATCTGCTACAGCAGCAGGAAAGACATTTACAGGAATATTTACTGTAAAAGATACTCAGTCAACAAGTGTTGCAACTAAGGTTGTTGACAAGAAGACAACTGCTGATATTACTGACCCAGTTGCAGTCGTAGCAGCTAACGTAGAGTTCAGCATTAATGGTGCTGACTTTACAAAACTTGAAGCATCTAAGATTTCTGTTGATGCAGGTCAGTACAAGACAGTTAAGGATGCTATCTATGTAGGAACTGTAAAAGTTACAGTAACTAATAGTGCAAGTGTTTCTTATGAAGTATCTGTTGATGTAAATACAACATTTACAAAATAATTTATCCATAGTATATAGTCTGATAGGATAACACCAAAGGGAATCGGATCAATACCGATTCCCTTTTCATATTTTTTATCAAAAAAGGGATGTGAAAAAACTCCTTAAAGTAATACTTTTTGCCTTTATGGAAAATGGCATCTGCTCCTT
>ERZ773264.1896-NODE-1896-length-22361-cov-2.644490_pt1 | contig 22361 bp, 18 predicted proteins | sample MGYA00511910_ERZ773264 | MGnify/ENA primary metagenome ERZ773264 (study PRJEB29015, sample SAMEA2737739) | human gut metagenome | biome: human gut; feature: human-associated habitat; material: faeces | place: China | collected 2012 ... | reverse complement strand
GATGAAAAACTTACGCAAAGACTCTACCGTACCGGAGATCACCGCCGTGTCATACCCAAACAGCAGACCTCCCAAGGTAGCAACCAAGGTTAGAGCGAAAATATAAGTGTTGTTATTTTTCATGGAATAGATTTATAAGTGAAAAACCGAGAATTGAGAGCTGAAAACTAGGGCTTACGCACGATAATTTTCAATTCCCAATTCCCAATTCTCGATTTTCAATTATTTAGATATGCAGATTTACAATCATCTCGTATAACTCCTGCTTACCGCTGATCTGTTTCGGCTCGCCGTCACGCAAAGCGATCGTACGAAGATCTTCCAGCGTAAGCTTGCCATCCTCGAATGCCTTGCCCTCACCGGCATCGAAACTAGCGTAGCGCTCGGCACGCATCTTGCGGTAATCTGAGTGCTCAAGGATATCGGCGGCGATCATCAAGGCACGGGCGAAAGCGTCCATACCACCGATATGAGCGATGAAGATGTCCTCCAAGTCCGTAGAATTACGGCGGGTCTTGGCGTCGAAGTTCGTACCTCCGGTAGTCAAGCCACCTCCCTCAAGGATGACCAGCCAAGCCTGTGCCAGCTCATAGATATCCATCGGGAATTGATCCGTATCCCAACCATTCTGGTAATCGCCACGGTTTGCGTCGATACTGCACAACATGCCGGCGTCGGCGGCGGCTTGCAACTCATGCTCGAATGTATGTCCGGCCAAGGTAGCGTGGTTCACCTCGATATTCAAGGCGAAATCCTTGTCCAGTCCATAATGGCGAAGGAAACCGATCACGGTCTCCGAATCCACGTCATATTGATGTTTTGTCGGTTCCATCGGTTTAGGCTCGATCAGGAACGTACCCTTGAAACCGTTCTTACGGCCATAATCACGGGCCATCGTCAACATCATGGCTAAATGATCCTTCTCTCGTTTCATGTTCGTGTTCAATAGGCTCATATAACCCTCACGGCCGCCCCAGAATACATAGTTCTCGCCCCCTAAAGCGATACAAGCGTCGATAGCGTTCTTGATCTGCGTGCCAGCGCATGCCACGGTCGGGAAATAAGGGTTCGTAGCGGCGCCGTTCATATAACGCTTATTGCTGAAGACGTTTGCGGTAGACCATAGAAGCTTCTTTCCGGTAGCGGCTTGATGCTCCTTGGCATGTTCCACCATCGTCTGCAAACGTTTCTCGAACTCGCTTAGCGTAGGAGCCTCGTCCACCACGTCCACGTCGTGGAAGCAATAGTAAGGAATATTACATTTGGTCATAAACTCGAAAGCGGCGTCCATCTTGTACTTCGCACGGGTGATAGCGTCCGCACTGTCATTCCAAGGGAATGATTTTGTTCCACCACCAAACTGATCACCTCCCTCAGCACATAAGGTATGCCAATAAGCCATAGCGAAGCGCAAATGATCCTTTAGTGTTTTACCCATAACTACCTTATCCGCGTCATAATAATGAAATGCCAACGGATTTTTTGACTCACGTCCCTCAAACTGAATCTGTCCGATTCCCGGGAAAAATTCTTTCTCTCCTTTAAAGTAACTCATAATAATATATATTAAAAATGTAAATAATTCAGCCGTTAAATAGATTGTTCCAATCGTTCCTTCCAAATCTCGAACGCCCCGCAATAAGCATTCGCCTTGAAACCGTCCGGCTCGATCACGTTGATCTTCTTCAAGGAAGCGAACGCTTCTTCCGCGTTCTTGTAGATACCGGCGCCAATACCGGCACCCTTGGCCGCGCCTACCGCGCCATTCGTATCATACAATTCGATCACCGTACCCGTCACGCCCGCCAAGGCATCCCGGAAGATCGGGCTTAAGAACAAGTTCGCGTTCCCCGCACGGATTACCTGAATATCGATCCCCATCTCATTCATGATATCCATACCGTATTTAAAGGCGAACACGATACCTTCTTGCGCCGCCCTAGCCATATGGGCCTTGGTATGTATGTTGAAGTTCAATCCATGAACCGAGCAATCGATCTGCTTATTCTGCAACATACGCTCCGCCCCGTTTCCGAACGGCAAGATCGAAAGGCCGTCGCAGCCGATAGGAACCGTAGCCGCCAAATCATTCAACTCATTATAGTTGATGCCTTCCGGCGCTATATTCCGTTTGATCCAAGAATTAAGGATACCGACCCCGTTGATGCACAACAAGACACCCAAGCGGGTCTGCTCCGTCGTATGGTTCACGTGGGCGAACGTATTCACACGGGAAAGCGTATCGTAATTCACCTTGCCGTTCACACCATACACCACTCCGGAAGTCCCGCCGGTAGCCGCTATCTCGCCCGGATTCAATACATTCAATGATAATGCGTTATTCGGTTGGTCGCCCGCACGATAGGTAACCGGCGTACCTTTCTTCAGTCCCAACTCGGCCGCGACCGAGGCGGTAACCTCGCCCTGCAAACCGAACGTCGGACGGATATCGGCAATCAGATCCTTACTGAATCCATAATAATTCATCAAATCCTCCGATAAGGCATTATTCTTGAAGTCCCAGAAAATCCCCTCCGACAAACCGGAAACCGTAGTCACGATATCCCCCGTCAGGCGCATAGCGATGAAATCTCCCGGCAACATGATCTTATGGATACGGTCGTAGATATCCGGCTCGTACTCCTTGATCCAAGCCAGCTTAGAAGCGGTAAAATTACCCGGCGAGTTCAATAGGTGGGAAAGGCATCGCTTCTCGCCTATATTCTTAAACGCACGCTCGCCATAAGGAACGGCACGGCTATCGCACCAGATAATAGATGGACGAAGCACCTCCATCTTCTTGTCCACCACCACCAAGCCATGCATCTGGTACGAGATACCGATCGCCTTGATATCCTCGCCTTTCACCTTCGCCTTGCTCATGGCACCTTTCATGGCGATCTTCACGTACGACCACCAATCCTCCGGATTTTGCTCCGCCCACCCCGGGCGCAACGCCTTGATCGGGGCCTCTTCTTTGGGATAAAAATCCGCACCTATTGTTAACCCGGTCTCCTCATCGACGATAGAGACCTTGATGGAAGAACTTCCAATGTCACATCCTAACAGACACATAATCGTATGGTTTTATATCTTATTAAACTTCGAACGTTGTTGATTATATTTCACCTTATCAAACCGATAATACCGGGCGGCACGATGGGCGACCCCATCTTGCATATCCTCCGTGGGTACCACGTAATCCAAGGAATTCATCTTCTTATGAAAATTGCGCACGTCCATCTCACGGTTATAGATCACCTCGTACGTGCGCCTGAGCTGGAACGCCGTGAACTTCATCGGCATATAGTCGAAAATGATGGCGGGCTCCTTCTCTACCCAATTACGGATCTCCTGTATGGCAGCCTCGATAATCTCTTTATGATCGAATGGCAAGCGAGGAAGCTCGTCGATAGGGCACCAACGGATCGAGTCGGATTTATCGGCCGGACACGTCTTCCTGCTATTCTTGCACAAGGCGAGATAAGCGACCGTGATCAACCGTCCGATCTTCACCTTGGAAGTCGCCTCCAGCCACATCACGTCCAACCGGTTCGAGGTACGGGCGGGGGAACCGAAACAACGGAATTGTTTCAATTGGACACGCTTCAAGCCGGTCGAATCATTCAGTATCCGATAGGCGGCGTCATCTAAATCCTCGTTCTCATAGATCAGGCTGCCGGGTAATTTATAGCCGATCAACTCGCCTTCCTCACTTTTTCGCTCCGCCAACAGCACGGTGAGCTTGTCATCATTGATGCCGAGAAGAACACAGTCTACGGAAACATAAGGGGACAGCATCTCTCTATTCTCGTTTTGTGTATCCATGATATCAGTAATTAGATTTGCACAAATATAAGTATTTTTCTAAACAAAGCAATTACAAAAGGTCTTTTTTGCACCTCCTAATTGATTATTTTTCTGATATTTCAGTATCGTACATCATACAATATGCTATACAACACATAATGTAAGTAAAACAATTAGTATGAGAACAAATAATGAAGGCGCTTTCACGTACCTCTAACTTTTATTTCCTACATTTGTTATATTTATAAAACATCGGACATGAATCTAAAAAACATATACTTCTCTTGGCTGATTTATTGGGGTAAAATGAAGGGATTATTGAACGGGATAGCGGAAGCGATTATCCTACTCGCCTCCTTAGCCTCTTTCTTCGTATTGATCTACCAATTCGGCTTTGTACAGACACCCGATTCCGTCCATATCCTAGAGCGCTCCCGCCCATTCATCCTGCTAGCTTTTTTCACGGGCATAACACTCCGGTACGTGGTGAGGTTCCAAGAAATCATACAGGAGAAAATGTTGTATCTCGATATCAGCATCTATTTCCTTTTATTCGCCGTATTATCCAGCAAGATATTTTTCAAGGATGCCATAGCGCACTCTTTGCCTTATTTGTCTTTCCTTACGAAACCTCTCTTCGTATATGTCTTATTATTGCTGCTTAGCACGATTCACTTATCCCGGCAGACGTTCACGCTGATGCAGACACGGATCAAGCCCTCGTTGCTTTTCTTGCTCAGTTTCGTGTTCGTGATATTGGTCGGGGCCGGGTTGCTATCGTTGCCGAACGCCACTACGCACCGGATTCCGTTTATCGACGCTTTGTTTATCTCCACGACCTCGGTATGCGTAACCGGACTAACCACCGTCGACGTAGCCACTAGTTTCACGCATATCGGGCATATTATCATCATGATTTTAATACAGATCGGCGGTATCGGGGTCATGACATTTACCTCTTTCTTCGCCCTCTCCTTCATGGGGAAATCCTCTTTTACGAGCAAGATGATGCTGAAAGATATGTTGAACGAGGATCGGACGGGAGGGTTGTTCCGGGTCATCTTAAACATTCTTTTCGTGACCTTGTTTATCGAGGGGATCGGCGCCTATTTTATTTATATGGACGTACGGGGAAGCCTGCCGGGAGGTACGCAGCAGGAATTATTCTACGCAATGTTTCATGCCGTGTCCGCTTTTTGTAACGCAGGGATCTCTACCTTGAGCGGCAATATGTACGATCCGTTAGTGGCGGATAAGTACAACCTCCATTTCTGGATAGCCATGCTGATTATATTCGGAGGCTTGGGCTTCCCGATCGTCTTCAATTACCTGAAACTCTTGCATCACTTGCTGATGAATGGTATCAAGATATTGATCGGTAAGCAAAAGCATTATATCCATACGCCCCGTATTATTAATGTACATACGTACATTGTTGTTATATCTACCTTGATCCTGTTAATTACCGGAACGGCTTTCTACCTCTTTTTCGAGTATGACAATACCTTGGGCGACCTTCCCCTGCGGGGGAAACTGGCAAATGCGTTCTTAGGCGCCGTCACGCCTAGAACGGCAGGATTCAACGTAGCGGATATGGCTACATTGGCCCCTCCGACCTTAATGCTGACGTTGATCCTTATGGTAATCGGAGCCGCCCCTATGTCCACCGGCGGCGGCTTGAAAGTGACCACCGTTTTCGTAGCTCTGGTTACGACCTTGAACGCCGCACGTGAGAAAGATAAAGTGGAAGTGAGAAAACGGGAGATCGCCCCATTCGCTATCCGCCGGGCATTCGCTATCATCATGATGTACTTCATGTGGGTGGCGATCGCTACGTGGGTATTATCCTATACGGAAAAAGGGGCGCCGCTGTTCTCCCTATTGTTCGAGGTTGTTTCCGCCTTGAGTACCGTAGGCTTGAGTATCGATTATACCCCTCACCTCACCCCTATCGGGAAAATCATCATTATCAGCACGATGCTGGTCGGACGTATCGGGGTATTGGCCTTCCTCGTAAGTTTCTGCAAGGAATACACGAAAAAGGACTATACATATCCACAAGAAAATATATTAATGTAAAAATAAGATAGCATGAAATATTTAGTAATCGGATTAGGGAATTTAGGACGTGCGATAGCGAAGGACTTGACACGTGTCGGCAATGAGGTGATCGGCGTAGACATGGATCTGCATCGTGTCGATATGCTAAAGAACGACATAGCGGGGGCGATCGCCTTGGACTCCACGGACAAAGAGGCATTGAGCACCCTGCCATTGAGCGAGATGGATGCCATTATCGTAACATTCGGTAAGGATTTCGGGACTTCCGTTCAGACCGTCGCTTTATTGAAAAGTCTGGATGCGGGCAAACTGATCGTGCGGGCGATCTCCTCGATCCATGAGACGGTGATCCGTGCGATCGGGGTAAGCGAGATTATTACCCCGGAAAAGGATTTCTCTACGATGTACACCTCCCAAGCCTCTTTAGGCGGCCTGTTCCGGCATTGGTATAAAGTAACCGATACGGAACATCTCTATAAGATCAAGACACCGGCCACTCTTGTCGGGCAAACCATCAAGAACATCGATTTCGAGGAGAATTTCGGTATCCATCTGGTAGCGATCGAACGTCCTTACGAGAAAAAGAACCTGATCGGACTCACACAAACAGAATACAAGGTAATCAGCCGTATCACCGAGGAATTGATGATCGAGGCGGATGATCTACTGATCTTATTCGGGAAGATGGAGCTATTAAATAAAATAGCCAACATCTAAAACAAAACATAGGCAGACGATCACGATATAATCAGCGTCGTCTGCCTACGGCTAATATCAACGAAGCGATCAAGCCCCCGCTATCTCTATCGTATAGGAGGCATCGAAGACCTCTCCCGGTTCCAAATGCCATACCCAATCCCGGTCTTTATACTCACCCGTATAATCCACCCGGTCGCAACGCCCATACCAAGGTTCGATACAGACAAACGGAGCGTTTTTCGTAGGCGGAGACCATAAGCCTACCACCGGAGCCGTAAAGGTGAGCGAGAGGTACGGACGTTTCTCCACATCCAATAAGTCCACCCGCTTAATCTGGCTATCTTCCAAGATAAACGTATCGATATCGAACGTATGGATATTCAACGGCAGCAAGCCGTCCGCATCCAAAGGTATCGGACGAACCACGTCCCCTACGCACCCTTTCTCCACCAGCGCACGGTATACGAGCTCTTTTTTCACATCGAAAGCGAAATACCCCCGATCCGGTTGATCCACCTCATAATTCGGGTACAGGAAAGCCGGATGAGCGCCAATCTGGAAATGCATCGTCTTATCTCCCGTATTCTTCACATGCCAAAGCACCTCCACCTTATTGCCCTCCAAACGATACCCGATCTCCAGAAGGAAAGGGAACGGATAGGCTCTCAGCGTGTCCGGGGTACTTTCCAGCGCGAAACGCAACTCGTTCTCCGCCTCATCGATCAACGTAAAATCCATATCCCGTGCAAAGCCGTGCTGCGACAGCGGATACACGGTTCCCTCGTTCCGATACTCGGCCTTCCATACGCTCCCGACGATCGGGAACAATACCGGGGAATGACGTTTCCAGAAAGCGGGGTCCGCTTGCCAGAGATACTCCTTTCCCGTAGCGTTCGCTACGATACTACTCAACTCCGCTCCATGTTCGGAGACACGGATCGTTAGTTCTTGATTTGATACTGTCTTCATTATGATAAGTTTAGTAATTGTTCGGCGGGAAGTCCCTTGCTTCTCAAGAAACCGTTCAAAGTCCCGAATAATAAGGGCTGTCGCCGGAAATCTTCCAGATAAACCCGTTTCAGGCAGTCTACCGGCATCGATATCGGAACGTATGGGATCAAGTTTCCATGCTCATAACGATAGAGCACCTCATCCGTAGCTTGCAGCGAGGCCAACCGCCATTCCTTATCCCCCACCGAGGAAGGCTGCTTCACCTCCAGACAGGCGTTACACAGCATCGAGAAAAAGCGGGAATCAGGCGTAAAGCCCGTGTGCTCCTCATCAAAAAAGAAGGTATCGTATTCCTTTTCCAATTGTGCCGTAAAATGGTTCAAGATAGGCTCCTTCTCATACTTGCAGGACAACAGGGAATAATTCTCGAACAGGCAAAGCTCGCCCAACGACTGATAGTCCAGCTCAAGGACCAGAGAAGGCTCGGCAGAGCGGGCCGGCTCACCGGGTTTCTCATACAAAGGGATCACGTACATGCCTATCTCCGGCCCCACCAGCATCCGGCTGTCCTGTCTGAAAAAGGGCATCGCTTTCTTGCTCTTTTCCACCGGTATCCCTTTGCGTTCCTCATACAAGCCGATAGACTCCCTAAGCAAGGAAAGCCCATACTCGATCTCCTCTTGCGGCACGATATGCATCAACCCCTTCGCCGGAAGCGTGAAAAAGGAATCAGGCCCCGAGGTAGTCCGAAAGCTTTCGACAAAAGCGTTCAATGATACTCTACAATATAAAACCATACAATCTGTTTTTTGCCTCGCAAGGTAGAAAAATATTATCAGAACCGATATGCCTTCCGACAAGAATTTATCTTATTACGCAAGATCACTGCAACCCGGGTTGCAGTAAAAAGCAGTTCTACTTTGTAAAAGGAGTTGACTCGCATATCAAAATAATCATTATCTTTGTTCGGAATAACAAGCGAGTAAAAAAAGACCGTACCGTAAATCAAGTATAAACCAATATAGTATACAATTATGAAACGTCGTGATTTTTTAAAGACCAGTGTCATCGCTAGCGCGGCTCTATCCTTAAATTTTGAAGGTCTGCAAGCGGCCCTTTCCACGAACACCGTAGCCGTAGAGAAGGCTCCCGATATGGTAGCCGTTATGGGTGGAGAGCCGGAGGTGATGCTAGATAAAGCCTTGGAAGCCCTTGGCGGTATCGGAAACTTCGTAAAGAAAGGACAAAAGATCGTAATCAAGCCGAATATCGGTTGGGACCGCTCTCCTGAATTGGCCGGTAATACGAACCCCAAATTAGTGAAAGCCTTGGTCAAGAAATGCTTGGAGGCCGGCGCCTCTAAAGTGACCGTATTCGACCACACCTGCGATAACTGGCAGAAATGCTATGAGACGAGCGGGATCGCAGAGGCCGTAAAAGAGGCCGGAGGTATCATCATGCCTGCCAACGATGAGAAATATTTCAAGGAAGTATCCATTCCGGGTGGCGTGAACCTGAAAAGCGCCAAGATCCATGAGGCCCTGATCGAGGCGGACGCATGGATCAACGTCCCCGTATTGAAGAACCATGGTGGGGCGAAGATGACTTGCGCCATGAAGAACTATATGGGAATCGTATGGGATCGCCGTTTCTTCCATCAAAATGATTTGCAACAATGTATCGCCGATATTTGCACTTGGCAAAAGAAACCGGTATTGAACATCGTGGACGCTTATCGTATCATGCACCAAAACGGCCCGCAAGGAAAGAGCGCGGCCGATGTGGCTACCTTGAAATCCTTGATCGCCTCCACCAATATCGTCGCTATAGACACCGCCGCCCTTCGCCTGTTCAACCAAGTGAAGAAGCTGGATATGGCCACCGTAGGTCATATCGGTAAAGGCGAGGCTTTAAAGCTGGGTACGACGAATCTGGATAATGTCACGATCAAACGTATTAAGATATAATCGAGGATGAAGAAGCCTAATTACTTAAAAGGATTGCGGGTCGTACTCGCGATCCTCATTTTCGTACCCATACTTTTATTCTTCGTTGATTTCGCCGATGTATTGCCGGACAACCTGCACACGTTGTTGCATCTCCAGATCATGCCCGCTATTTTAGGGGGAATGGCGGGGTTGGTAGTCTTCCAATTCGTATTGGCTTTATTGTTCGGCAGGATCTATTGCTCGGTTATTTGCCCGGCGGGCGTATTGCAAGATATTATCAACCGGGTTTTCTGTATCGGAAAGAAGAAAAAGAAAGGAGTACGCAGGTTCAGCTATCATAAGCCCATGAATATCTTACGGTACTCTATTCTCGGGCTTACATTCGTACTGGCTGTTTTCGGGATGATCGAATTATGTACGTTGCTAGATCCGTACAGTAACTTCGGCCGTATAGCGAACAACCTGTTCCGTCCGGTCGTCATGTGGGTCAATAACCTGCTGGCCGACGGATTGGCACGGATGGATAACTATACGCTTTATCACGTCACGATTAGCAACGTGACGGTATTCGGCGTGATATCCGCTTTGGTTGCGCTACTCGTATTCATCATCATGGTCGTATTCTGGGGAAGGTTGTTCTGCAATACGCTTTGCCCGGTAGGAACGCTGTTGAGCCTGATCTCCCGGTATTCGTTTTTCCGGATCTCCTTTGACAAAGAAGCCTGTACGCATTGTGGTAATTGCGAGCATACTTGTAAGGCGGAGGCGATCGACAGCAAGAACCTCACCGTAGATACCTCCCGTTGCGTAAATTGCTTCAACTGCGTGTCCTCGTGCGCTAAAGGAGGATTGCAATATCGTTTCAAGCCTTCCTTCAAGAAAGAAGCCGAAACAGCTCGCATACAAACGGACGTGATCCAACAGGCTACCGCTCCGAACAGCCGCCGTACATTTCTCTCGGCAGGGGCTACCGCCGCGGCCTCCCTCCCGATCGTATCCACCATTGCCCAAGGAATGGAAAAAGGGCATGGCAAAGGGCAGCACGGGCAAGGTAAGCACGGCAAGAAATGGCCCCCTATCGTACCGCCGGGAGCAATCAGCTTAGAACGTTTCAAGGATGTATGTACCGGATGCCAGATTTGCGTGACCCAATGCCCGAGTCATGTACTACGTCCCACGGGACTGGAGTACGGCTTTGATTATATGTTGAAACCCCGTATCGCTTACATCGACAGTTATTGCAATTACGAATGCACGGTCTGCTCGGAGGTTTGCCCCACGCACGCTATAAAGCCGCTTACCAAGGAAGAGAAAGCGACTACGCAAGTGGGCATCGCCACCTTCTTCATCAACCGCTGTATCGTAAAGACGGAGGGGACGGACTGCGGGGCCTGCTCGGAGCACTGCCCTACCCAAGCCGTGCATATGGTTCCTTACGAGGGCACGCTTACCATCCCGCAAGTAAACCCCGATCTTTGCATCGGTTGTGGCGGCTGCGAATCGATCTGTCCCGTACGCCCGATGAGAGCGATCATCATCAAGGCAAACGAAGTACACAAGTTCGTGGAGAAGCCTAAAGAGGAAGAGGTGAAAAAGGTAGAAATAGATGACTTCGGATTCTAAGAGAAAAATGCTACCTTTGTCACAAATTTTTGATACATGACATTTGAATTACAGTATAACGATACGAAATCGAACGCTAGGGCGGGCTTGATTACCACCGATCACGGGGTAATCGAGACGCCTATTTTTATGCCCGTGGGTACGCAAGGTACGGTAAAGGGTGTACATATGACCGAGCTAAAGGAAGATACCAAAGCACAAATCATCTTGGGGAATACGTACCATCTGTATCTTCGTCCCGGTATCCAGATATTGGAGCAGGCCGGAGGCTTGCATAAGTTTAATACATGGGATCGCCCGATATTGACCGATAGCGGGGGGTTTCAGGTATTCTCCCTTTCCGACAATCGTAAGCTGCATGAAGAGGGAGCCGAGTTCCGCTCGCATCTCGACGGCTCCAAGCATATGTTCACGCCGGAGAAGGTGATGGATATCGAACGCTCTATCGGTGCGGATATCATCATGGCCTTTGATGAATGTTGCCCGGGAGACGCCGATTATGATTATGCCAAACAATCCTTAGGGCTGACTGAGCGTTGGCTGGATCGTTGTTTCGCCCGCTTCAACAGCACGGAGCCGAAATACGGCTACCGGCAAAGTCTCTTCCCGATCGTACAGGGATGCGTCTATACGGACTTGCGGCAGAGGGCGGCGGAGAACGTGGCCCGAAAAGACGCCGACGGAAACGCTATCGGGGGACTGGCCGTTGGTGAGCCTACCGATAAAATGTATGAGATGATCGAGGTCGTAAACGATATCTTACCGAAAGATAAACCTCGCTATTTAATGGGCGTAGGTACCCCGATCAATCTGCTGGAAGGGATCGAACGGGGCATCGATATGTTCGACTGTATCATGCCGACCCGTAACGGACGCAACGGCCAACTCTTCACCCGCTTCGGTACTATCAATATGCGTAACAAGAAATGGGAGAACGATTTCTCGCCGGTCGATCCGGACGGACATTCCTACGTGGATACCTTATATAGCAAGGCTTATCTGCACCACTTGATCAAGGCGAAAGAAATGCTTGGCTTACAGATCGCTTCTATCCATAACCTCGCTTTCTACCTATGGTTGGTGAAAGAAGCGAGGGCACATATCATCGCTGGCGATTTTACTACATGGAAAAGTGGTATGGTCCGTCAATTAGCGAACCGGTTATAAAAAACGAGACAGATGAAATTTAAACTAAAACGGATCGATTGGTATATCATCAAGCAGTTTCTGGGCACGTACGTGTTCGCTATCGCCTTGATTATCTCTATCTCCGTCGTTTTCGATATAAACGAGAAGATCGATAAGTTCTTGAATCCGGATGTCCCCTTAAAAGCGATCATCGTGGATTATTATTTGAACTTTATCCCCTATTTCGCCAATTTGTTCAGTCCGTTGTTCACGTTTATCGCCGTGATCTTCTTCACGTCGAAGTTCGGAGATCATAGCGATGCTTGCCAGCGGTATGAGTTTCCGTAGGTTAATGCTTCCTTACGCGGTCTCGGCTACGATTATCGCTATCGTGACGTTTATCTTGAACGCTTACATCATTCCCCCTGCGAATGAGACTCGTATCGATTTCCAGAACAAGTATATCCGCAACAAGAAGGTGGACTACGTAAAGAACGCCCAATTGGAGATCGAGCCGGGTATTATCGCTTATTTCGATAGCTATGACGCTCGCTCGAACATGGGATACCGTTTCTCTCTGGAGCATTTCGAGGATAAGAAATTGATCTCCCGTCTGACCGCCAAGTCGATCAAATACGACTCGCTTTATCAATGGACCGTTATCGATTATATGATCCGTGATTTTGATGGCATGCGGGAACATATCACCGAAGGCTCCCGTAAGGATACGACCTTGACCATCGTGCCCTCGGACTTCCTGATTTCCGTGAATGATTGCGAGACGATGACAACGCCTGAACTGAATACGTATATCAACCGGCAGAAAAAAAGAGGTATCGGGAATATACAGACCTTCCAGATCGAGTATCATAAGCGCTTCGCCACGATCATGGCGGCGTTTATCTTGACTTCTATCGGAGCGTCGTTGTCTTCCCGGAAAATAAAGGGAGGTATGGGTATGAATATTGGTATCGGATTGGCGTTGAGTTTTTCTTACATCCTGTTTATGACGGTTACTTCCACCTTCGCTATTAATGGTTATGTGAGTCCTGCCGTAGCAGCTTGGATACCGAATATAGTTTATACATTTATAGCGATATTCTTATATCAGAAAGCACCAAGGTAATTGATTAACTCCTATATTGGTATAACTCTGCCAAATTTCATCCAGTTGTAGAGACGGGTGTACTCCGTCTCTACAACCTAGGATTTTCAATTATTTCGTGAAATTAAGTCCAAACTCTAACGTTTTTGCGTTCGGAAGTAGTTGCAATACCATATCTACCATTTGCTGATAATTCTCCGGAACCATCGGTTTCAAGATAGGAGCTATCATGGTCAAAACCGGTACGATTAAATCCTTATCCGCATAAAAAGTAGCCTCACTTCCATCCACCTTCATGTTAAGAGGTAGACCATAATAACCTCCTAAATCAACCAAAAGCTTCATGATCTCGTCAATAGAGATACCAGCGGCCTCCAATTTGTCACCAGCAGCCTGTTGTAATAAAGTAGTCAAGACTGTCACATAATTTTTATCCACAACCACCATAAATTTCCCGTCTACCACACAATATTGGATACTTGCCATTTTTGTGATCTCACCGATTCCTTTATCCTCAGAAGCCCCCATAGGTCTCCAAGAAACATCGAAGATTCCATCTTCCGGTAAGTTAACATTTACAGCGCTTACTTTGCCCCAAATCAAGTTACTGATAGCTGGCTTTATCATACGCACGAGATCATCGATCGTAGAATTTCCGGTAACGATATTCGCATAGATAGCTTCCACGCCCGCTTTCAAGCTCCAATTACCTACGATAGAAGAAGTTAATTTACGAGTATAAACAACAGAAGCTACGCCCCCTTTCACCGTACCATTTACTGATACCACGCAATCGCCAACCGTACTCTCGCCGGTAAACGTATAAGTGCCATCCGCTTCCTTCAACGCGGCATCGATAGCGACCGACTTATTTTCGGGGATGATATTGTTCAAGGTTACGGATGCCTTCTCCGCAGAGGAAGCGGCAATCACGACCGATTTACCGTCAACAGGGATTGTCACTTCACCCATTACCAGATTAACGCTCTTACCCTCGTACGTTTTCGACAGATCTTGCCAGTTACCGGAAGAACTTGAATCGTCATCATCACCACATGCCGTAAAAAAACCCATCGTGCAAATCACGGCAAATACATACAACAAACTCTTTCTCATGACTCTTGTTTTAAATTTAACATAAATAGCTATTAATATTATCACAAATATATCCATTCCAACTTCCACTAACAACAATAATTTAATATCAGATGTTCGATTCCTGTGTTTAGATCAAAAATTCACTACTTTTGTCGTATCAAATACTTAAAAACAATCTATCATGAAGAAAGTGTTTATCTCAATGGCCTGCGTATTAATCGCTCTATCCGGTTGCACGAATGGAGGAAGCAATAAAGAATCCATGGAAGTCGTACTGAATATCAAACGGAAAGTAAAACCCGAATGTGTCTCCGCCTTAAAGGAATCATTCTTGAAATGCAAGGAAAGCACGTTGCTAGAACCGGGATGTATCGACTACGGCATGTACCAATCCCTCACCGATAGCACCGAATTCTTTATCGCCGAGACTTGGAAAAACGACGGGGAATTACAAAAGCACGGCGAAACCGCCCATCTTAAACAACATCTGAATGAGATCAAAGATATGGGAGACCCTTCCTATAAAGGTAGTTTCCGGAAGATTTATGTCTGCCCGAGCGTAAATGACTAATCATTAAGAATTGAAGATTAAAAATCAAGCTTCACATAAGCGTTTATTTTCAATCTTCAATTCCCTATATTAATTACAAAAGATCTGACGCTAACTCAGATAACTCGCTTCGCTCGCCTTTTATCAAGTTGATATGGGCGAACAAGTCCTGTCCTTTCATCTTGTCGATCATATAGGCCAAGCCATTACTTTGGGCGTCTAGATATGGGGAGTCAATCTGTTGGATATCTCCCGTGAAGACCATCTTCGTTCCCTCTCCCGCACGGGTGATAATCGTCTTGATCTCATGCGGCGTGAGGTTCTGGGCCTCATCGATGATACAATAAGTCTCGGACAAGCTACGACCTCGAATAAAGGCCAACGCCTCGATCACCAACTGGTTGTTCTTCTGCATATCGTCGATCTTACGGACATCGGGATTACCCGGGGCAAACTGGGTCTTGATCACGTTCAAGTTATCGAATAAAGGTTGCATATAAGGAGCGACCTTTTGCTTCTCGTCACCCGGAAGGAAACCAAGATCCTTATTCGCCAAAGCGACGATCGGACGGGCCAAAAGTATCTGTTTATACGTGCCGGCTTGTTTCAAGGCAGAGGCCAACGCCAACAATGTCTTTCCGGTTCCGGCCTTTCCGGTCAGCCCCACAAGCTTGATATTCGGATCGTTCAATACCTCGAAAGCGAAACTCTGCTCGGCATTACGGGGCTGGATACCAAAGTTCGTGCCTTTATCCACCTTCTTGATCTTATCCGTAAACGGATTGTAGCGAGCCAATACACTATTACGTACGCTTTTCAAGATAAAGCATTCATTGGGGTCGAGCTTAGACTTGATATCCAACGAATCTGCGTCCACGCCTTCCGGAGAGCTGTAGATCTTGTCGATCAAATCGGGGTCTATATTCTCATAGGTCTCTTGCGCACGCTCGAAAATATCTACATTCACGACCTTATCCGTGATATAATCCTCAACGGGAATACCCAAAGAACGAGCCTTCATACGAAGGTTCACATCCTTGCTGACCAAGGTTGTCTTGATCTTCGTATTCTTCTCGGCGATCGTCAACGCACAAGACAAAATACGGTGATCTGGCGTTTTATCCGGAAAAGAATGCGCTATTTTCTCCTGGTACTTATCACCGGTTACGATATAGAGTGTACCTTTTCCCGGTCCTAGTGAGGCGCCTTTCAAGAACAGGTCATTACTGGTCAATAAGTCTAGCTCCCGAACAAACTCACGGGCATTATAATTGATCTGCTCACTCCCCTTCTTGAACTTGTCCAACTCTTCTAATACCACGATGGGTAGATAGATATCATTTTCCTGAAAGTTCTCGATGCACTTATAGTCATGTAATATGACATTCGTGTCCAACACAAAATTCTTCTTTGCTCCCATGGCCTTTCGATTTAATGATTATTGCTTCTAATATAAGAACAATTCTGACACGTTGATAGTTCAGGCCTGCTAAAATTAGTTACACACACCAATAATTTCGTCATATTGACCAATTCAAGGAAAAATATGTATCTTTACGAGGATTAAAAAATAGAGGAGGATAACGTCATGTTCACAAATTTCAATTTCCAACAAATACTTAGCGCATTCATCGTATTATTCGCTGTTATCGATATAATCGGAGCTATTCCCATCATCATAGACCTAAAGGATAAAGGCAAGGATGTCAATGCGTTGAAGGCAACCCTAATCTCCTTTCTATTGTTATTAGGGTTCTTCTACGCCGGGGATATATTACTCAGGCTTTTCCATGTGGACATCGAGTCGTTTGCCGTGGCCGGCGCTTTTGTGATCTTCCTCCTATCTTTGGAGATGATTCTCGACATAGAGATTTTCAAGAACCAAGGGCCGATCAAGGAAGCTACGTTGGTGCCGCTAGTATTCCCGTTGCTAGCCGGAGCGGGATCGTTCACCACTTTATTATCGCTCCGTGCGGAATATGCCAGCGTGAATATTATCGTAGCCTTGGTACTGAATATGCTATGGGTCTACTTTGTTGTCCGCATGACACGCAAGGTAGAGAAAGTCTTGGGGAAAGGCGGCATATACCTGATCCGTAAATTCTTCGGTATCATCCTGCTGGCGATCTCCGTCAAGCTATTCATGAGCAATATCACCCTGCTAATGGAACAGATAGAAGCGAGTACGAAAGCAATATAGGATTTCCTTTAGAAGAGCATCCAGTTTCATCCTATTGAAACAAAGAGTTCATTAGGATGAAACTACAAGGTATCTATTATTTTCCGAAACGAGATGTGTCTATCGAATCATGTTCCCTCTCCTTGTAACCACCAAACTTCCAGACAAAAGATAATTTCAGACATCTCTCATCATTCAATTTCCTCATCCGGCTCCATTGATTGCCTTGGTTTATCTTGATGGTACGTGGAATGCTGCTGGCGAAAATATCGTCTCCTTTAAGTGTCAAGCTGGCACGGTCATTCAAGAAAGTCCATTTTAATCCAGCGGATATCTCATACATGGAACCCAAGTCGTATATACCTTGGATGGCACCGGGAGTCACGTATTGGCCGTCTATCGTCATTTTTAAATTCGGTTTATCACAGAGGTTAAATGTGTTACTCATATGCGCTAACCCGAGATAAGCCTCACGGTTATATGAGATGCCGTGGAAGTTATCATTCTTCTCTTGCATCCTCCAACCTCGCAGTGTGATGCGGCTATTCCAAAAACGACCCACATTAAAAGGAATGATCACCGCCAATCCCGCTTCCAGACTATAATCCATATTCTCGAAACGAAAAACGGTCTTCAGTTCCGTATCGCTTTGATAAGGAAGTTGGGCGAAATAATCCGGCGTGTATTCACAGAACGCTACCAGCATATACTTTTGGCGGAAGATATAGACCATCTGCCCCTCATACGTGCGATAAGGTTTCAACAAGGGATTTCCCGCCACCTCCGAGTAAGAGTTTAGAGGCGTTACTTGCGGGGAGACTTGCCAATAACCGGGATAGGTCTTATCGCTACTTATATCGAACTGTAAAATATGTCGGGGAGAAAACGTATAGCTCAGGGATACGGTGGGAAACAACGCCCCCTCATTCCATAGGTTCATATTTTCCCGGCTAGAGGCGTAGTCAGACTTAAAATACTCCCCTTTCAGCCCGACCGTAGCAGAGAAACGCTCTCCGAAGCTTTTCGATACCTCGGCGAAAATATCAGCGATGTATTCCTTTTGTGTATTATCCTCCAACGCTTCCTCGTCCATCTCATAGCCAGCACCTTGCTCATATAAATACTCCGAATAGTTTTTCGACGAGGCGTAACCTCCATGCACGCCGTAATTCAATCCCCACCCGGAAGCGAAACTATGTGTCTTATTTAGGAATACGGACCAGCGGGATACATCCTGTCTCGTATTATTTATCATATCAGTCCGGGAACCATTCGTATTCGTATCCTGGTAATCAAGTACCGAGGGCGAATGATAACGGGTGAAATCCGCTCCTGCCGATATCCCGGCATGTCCGTCATACTGTAAACGTATATTATGAATAGCGGAGTGCCCGTCATCACGGACCAAGCTCGTACTCTCACTTTTATTTTCCGGCTTCGACAGATCCAGATATGAGGTAAAGGCATCACGGTCCGATAAGACTTTATCTCCCTTCAGATAATATGCCAAAGAGAGTTTATCCTCATTCGCGAACGTATAATCCATTCCCAGACGAACCGTTCCTCTATTTACATGGACAAGGGCCCGATTATGTTGGCTTATTTCCGTCATACCACTATTTAATGTATGGCGGGCCAACATATCCTCCCCCATCACATCCCGTCTCTTATTACCATTCAACAGGAAATCTATGCTAAAGCCCTTATTCGTATAAAGTAAATTCACATGCGCATCTCCCCCCGCATGGCGATATTGGGTGTAATCCACACCCGTTTCACCTTGCCAAGAAGGAGTCTCGGACTCATTCTTACTCAATACGACATTGAGTAACGCCCCCTTGACATTATATTTAGCTGGAGCGTTATACATCACCTCAGCCTTTTCGACCCTTGAGGCCGGCATAGTTTTCAGTAACTGGATTAATTGATCTGCCGACATTGTCGTCAACTGCCCATTCAAGATTATATTCAAACGACTGGCCCCTACCAGTTCCAGATTATCATTCCGCTCGATAAGCCCCGGTAAATCCTTGATGATCTCAAAAGCGTTCGTGGCAGTCTTATCCTTCATCAGTTGAGGGACATCATACGTCAGCTTGCCTCCCTCCAGTTTCACTTGCGGGCGTTCTCCCTTTACGGTAATCTCGGCCAACTGATAATCTTTCTCCTCCAGCACCACCGTACCTACGTTGGCGGTAGTTATCTCTTTCTCTACCATATTATATAAGATGTGTTGGAAAATAAGTCGATACGACTGGTCTAGCGGATGATTCAATCGAAAATCCCCAAGCGTATCGGTAACCACGGCATCCACATATACAGAGTCGAGGGTCTGTAAAATCACCGCCACTCCATCTACCGGCTGTTCCTTGCCATCCATCACCTTCCCGGAAATACCTTGTGCCATAATCTCACCGAGACTCATCAGCAAGCATAAAATCATGTAGTAAATAGTACGTTTCATATCGGTTTGTTTTTATCATTTTTCGTTCATACAAAAGAAACGTATTCTTAAAAGAAACTATGTTACCACTCACTTACGAAGTCTTACCTTGTCTTATCAGGAATGTTATTTAGTCTTATCGCCATTTATCAACCCCAACAAAGAGGAACAAGGTAATCTAGAAAACACCTTCGGAAAAGTAGTACGAGTGGTATCCTTTGTGCTAAATCTCACCTAAGGGAATTGCAGGAAAAAGGTTTCAAGGCCGCCGTACTCTTTGACGCGAAAACGTAAACTGAACATTAAGAGGTTCTAACTGTTGATATATCAATCAAATATTTGAAGATAACCTATTAAAAGTTGAAAATCATGTGTACAAGAGTAGTTTATTCGGGAACAAACGGGATGGTAGCGACTGGTCGCACAAGACTTTAAACCGGCGCAACCGTTCAAGTTTATGGGTGTAAAGGATCTTATTTAGTCTTGGCTAACTATTTTTTGGGATAATATGTTCCATATTTCCTTTTACAACATTTGAGTTTCAATTAATATTTATATTTGACGTCAAAAATCTTACAATATGGATAAACAGTTCCTCTGCCTTGATTCACCTACGGACTTTATGGTTGGTAAATACATATCCGCCGATGAACTCAAGGAGTTTATAAATATTCCTTGTAAGATAAAAGCCGGGGTCTTTATCCTTTGCATGGAAGGGCAAATACGCTCAACTATCAATATGTCAGAATTGACCACTTCGAAACTCAATGTTGTAACGCTATTGCCCAATAGTCGCATACAAATACATGAGATATCCCCCGACATCTTGATCTATTTCATAGCGTTCTCTTTCGATTTTATGTGTTACACCAATTTTATCAAGAGCACGATGGGTTATCTACTGATGATTTACAGGTATCCGATTATAAAAATATCCCAAAACAGGGCCAACCTGATCACGAACTTCTACGAGCTTCTCTATCAATATGCCGTATATCCCGATATCTTGAACAATAAAGAGATGATAAAGGCCATTTTCATGATGTGTAGTCAAGGTATCATAGAAATATACAGTAAAAATTACCCATTAGAGAAACAGGAACTTACACGTCCGTTACAAATCTATCAAGAGTTCCTAAATATGGTATTGAGATACTATACGAAAGAGCATAACGTATCGTTTTATGCCGAGAAGTTGGGCCTCACGTTCTCTTATTTCTCGACATCCATCAAAAAAGCGATTGGAGAGACTCCTCAAGAGATCCTCACGCAAACAATAATCATAGACGCTAAGGCTCAGTTGAAAGGGACCAACCGAGAAATCAAGAACATAGCGATGGACCTCGGCTTTAATAATCTATCGTTCTTTAATAAGTTCTTTCGTCGAAATGTAGGCATGACTCCACAAGAATACAGGGGTAAATCGTATACCTATTCTTGTTACCAGAAAACATCCGACTAGCTGAAAGCAAAAACGGAACATATTATCAAAAAGAAGAATTTCAAGGGTACCTTTTATAATTTTTACTTTTGTAGGATAATATAAAAAGACATACGATGGAAGGGCGAGAGACGGATCTAGAATACAACTTATTGATGGGGCTTACGGGAGCTAGCGTTAGCAAACATTTATTGGATGAGCATTTTACACTTTTATGGGCAAATGACTTCTATTACGATATGATAGGTTACCCCAAAGAAGAATATGAAGCTCTTTTCCACAATAAACCCGATTTGTATTTTAAAGGTTATGATGAAGCTTGGAATATATTATCCAAGAATGTTTACGAGACGATAGCTAATAAAGCCAGCGGTTACGAAACCGTTATCCAGATGCCAACGAGAAAAGGAAAAAGATGGACTAAAATCACCTCAACGTTTACCGACCAACTACAAGACGGCATCCCTATCTCCTATACGGTAATGACCGATGTAGAGGACGTAATGCGAAGGCGGATCGAGCAAACGATCACTTATGATAATATCCCCGGCTTCATATCCAAGCATAAAGTACATAAAGACGGCAGTTTTACATTGCTGGAGGCAAATGATAAATATATGGACTTCTCTGGTATCGATAAAAATTCTTTTTTATCTTTCAGTCCTTTCTCCCGTTTAGATGAAACAAGCCGTAATACGATGAACGCACATATCTCCTGTATGCTAAAAGGGGAACCTGTACATTTCGTTATCCAGTCGAAAGACAAAAACGGCAACGGCGCTTGGCTACAGTTGAACGGGGAATGTATCGGCTGGGAAGGCGACGAGCCTATCTATCTTATCGTTTACATCAATATCACCGACATTACCGAACAGAGGGAGTTGCAAAAGAAACTGGAGAAACAGTCAAAGCAACTTAAAGAAGCACTAAAGTCGGCGGAACAAGCCAACCAAGCCAAATCTGATTTTCTCGCCCGCATGAGTCACGATATCCGCACACCCATGAACGCCATCATGGGAATGGCGACTATAGCCAAAGCCCATGTAGATGAACATGAAAGAATACTAGATTGTATGGAAAAAATCAATGGAGCCTCTAAATTATTATTGAGTCTGATTAATGAGGTTCTCGATATGTCCAAGATCGAAAGTGGCAGGTTAATTCTTTCGGAGGATGAGTTCAATGTGGGTGAGCTCTTGCAAGACTTGGTCGTTATGATGCAACCGGAGATCAAAAACAAACAACAAACTTTAAATATACACGTCAAGAACCTGAGGCATGAGAATGTAAAAGGCGATACGCAGCGTATCAAACAGGTATTGAT
>ERZ773264.1894-NODE-1894-length-22421-cov-2.880622_pt1 | contig 22421 bp, 20 predicted proteins | sample MGYA00511910_ERZ773264 | MGnify/ENA primary metagenome ERZ773264 (study PRJEB29015, sample SAMEA2737739) | human gut metagenome | biome: human gut; feature: human-associated habitat; material: faeces | place: China | collected 2012 ... | reverse complement strand
ATCATTATAACTCTCCCCACGTAATAATTATTTTCAAATATTTTTTGAATAATTTTTTTAAATAGTTCGTATTTATGTTTTTTATATTATAACATATTTTTTTCGGATATTGCTATTAGAAAATATTCGTGGTATATATAATTATAGAAGCTTATTTATAACGAAAAAATAAGTAATGCATAGGAGGACGATTGATATGAAAAAGAAAAGTAAGCTTATTTGTGCTGGAGTTGCAGGACTTATGGCGGTTGCCATTGTCGGCAGTATGGGCCTTGCATTCTTTTCAGACACAGGAGAAACAAAGGCGTCTGCAAAAGCGGGAAGTGTGACAATTGATGTTACAGATCTCGAAATAGAGAATTCAGGCAACGTTAACCCTGGAGATGAGGATCCAGATGTGCCCGACGGTTCTCGAGAGGGAACACCGCACGACTTCACATTTTCAGTCACAAACACGGGTAACAAGAGCGTTGTGACGAGAAACATCATCACACTTAGTGTATCAAAAAACAATACGGTTCTTGATGCAAATGTTCTTGCTCTTTATGAAGATAAAAAGGAGCTTTCTCAAAAGTATGTTTTGATTGAAGGAAGCGAGGAGTATATCCCTTCAGCAAATTATACAGGCGGTAAAATCATCGCTGTTCGCTATGTCGTAAACGGAGCTTCCCTCAATGGTACAGGCGATGCGGCAGAAGTGGAATCGGGTATAACCTCAAATTCACAGGACTATAAGTATGCCCTTTCACTTGCTCTTGAGACAACTAACGAATATCAGTTGGCTGATATAAAGGCGGATATAGAAGTTCAGGCAATGCAGTACAGAAACACACAAGATTCCACTTGGGATACTGTATTTACAGATACAAAGACCGCAGTTATCACGGCTTCCTAACGTTATAGTCTGCTTAATAACAATCAAAAGGGACGTTAATGGCGTCCCTTTTTTCTATTTATATGGTATAATTATAAATAGAAGGGAATGTTTGTTTTGAAAACTAGCCGAAAAAACACATTAATTACAATATTAATAGCATTATTTTTCTTATTATCAATCATTGGACTATTCTATAATCAATATAAAACATATAAGTCGATCAACGGGAAATATAAAGAGATAGCCGGCATAACATATAGCAAAATAGATTTTCAATATTTTTACCAAAACTATGTGCAAAATTTTATTCAAGAAGATTATGCTATACTGGACTACCTTAAACTACAACCCGATGTCGATTTTTCTAAGCAAACGCATAGCGATCAGGGCGACACTTGGGAAAACTTCTTTATTAAGCAAGCTAACAATGACCTTGTGGAAAATGCCGCTCTTTGTGCGGCTGAAGCCGAAAACACTAGCTTTCACGTATCTGATAAAGAACTTGACGCATACGTTGAAAATGTAAAGTCACAGCTTTCAGAAAAAGCTACAGCTGCTTCCTGCTCATTGGACCAATATGTAAGTCAAGTATATCTGGACGGAGCAGGCTTTAACGATTTGAAATCCGCTATTATTTTGCAAGGGAAGGCTATGAAATATAAGAATTATCTTTATAATCAAGTGGATCTTGGCAAAACCAATATATGCAACTATTATTATAATAATAAAAAAAATTACGACCTTGTTTCTTATCGATGCATTATAATAAGCACCACTGATTACATGAATGAAGTTTCTAAAGAATTTGCGGAAAATGGTCACGATGCAAGTAATACCCTTGAAGAAGATATTCTTAGTGAAGCCAAAGAGAGAGCGGGGTCCGATGCAAAGAAGATCTATGATGAGACCACATCTGCAAGCGATTTAGAACAGTTTGCACACGATTATGCTTCAGAAAACGTAAAAAAACAAATCGGAACAAATGCAGATTATTCTTTGTATAGTAATGTTTTATACAAAGATGCAAACTCCGTTTATAGAGACTGGTTGTTCGATAATAAGAGAGAATATGGCAACATGTGCATTATACACGATGATAAATCAGAAAACTACTATATTTTATATTTTTTGAATCGGCAAAAAGATACTGCTGTTACGGCGACGTACAATCAAATATTTCTAGGATATAGTCCAAGCAATTCTGCTGCTGGCGTTACAGAAGAAGATAGAGATGCTGTAAAAAACAAAGCAAAGTCCATATACGATGATATAAAAGGTCAAAAAACGCTTTCACAAAGCATATTTGAAAGTTATGCTGAGCGTTATAATCAAGACTACAACACCAAAAACACCAACGGATTAAAAGAAAATATTGCCTCTTCTAACGTATCAGAAGGAGTCTCAAAATGGCTATTCCCCAAAGGAAACACACGTAAAAATGGAGATGTCGGCCTTATATACGAACAAACAGGAGTCTATATAATCTTTTTTTCTTCGTATTCGGAAGATGCGTGGTACACAAATGCAAAAGAGGATTATCAGACAGAACAATACGAAGCAATGCTGAATGATCTCAAAAACAAATACGGGTTAAAGGAGAAATTGTAAGAAGATGTATAAAGTCGATTTTCTAGGAGGAATAGGAGAAATAGGTCGCAATATGACCGTTTTAGAAATGGCAACTGGGCTTTATATAATTGACTGCGGCGCAGGGTTGTGTGAAGGCAACACTGTATATCCCGATATGAGTTGCTTGCAACAAAGAGCAGATGAGATAAAGGCTCTTATCATTACTCATGGGCACGATGATCATATAGGTGGCATTGGCGTTTTTAACGCAAGGTTTCCAAGGGTTCCGATTTACAGTTCGCCTTTTACATTGGAGCTTATAAAGAAACGCTTTAAGCTTTCTCGTACAACCCATCTTATTCCCCAATTAGCCGGGCAACCATTTGATGTCGGTGATGTAACTTTTGAGTTTATTCACGTTAATCACTCTATTCCTCAGGCGTATGCTGTATATATTAAAACAAAAGATGAAAAGTTATTATTTTCAGGAGACTTTAAGATCGACTTGCTTAATTCTGATGAGCCACCAACAGATTTGAAGAGGATCCGCCAAATCGGAGAAGCTGGGCTTGATGCGTTGTTCATTGAAACTACAAATGCGGCCAAACCAGGACACTCTAGGTCAACAGAAATCGTTAAGCACGGACTTGATGATATATTCCGGACTTATTCAAATGAAAGGCTGGTCTTTTCTTTATTTTCTTCAAACGTGCAGCGAATGAACATTATACTGGATTTAGCTTTGCGATATAACAGAAAAGTGTTTTTCTATGGCAAATCAATGCAAGATGTTATTAGCGTAGCACGCAAACTCAATCTATTACACGATATTCCGTTCCTAATTGAAGATATAAATGACGTGTATATGTATCCCGAAAATGAGGTTGTTATTGTCACCACAGGCGGGCAAGGGGAGGGAAATTCGGGACTATATAAATTGTGCTCAAATTATAATGCCCCTACTATGCTCGGAACTAACGATGTAGTTGTTTTTTCCGCAAGTATAATTCCAGGCAATGAACAGGCGATTGGGTCTCTCAAAAGTAAATTGGAACAGAATGGCTGTTTGTGTGTCGATAATACTTCTCATATTACGCATTGTAGCGGACACGGGAATACAAGTGATCTTCTTATGTTTATTTCAGCCGCCAATCCTGAATGTATAATACCTATACATGGCTATTTTAGATATATGGCCATTTTAAACAATAAGATCTTAGCTCGAGGCAAAATAAAAGCTAGATATAAGCAGCCACTTTTAGGAACTAGCATTTTAAAGTCTGATTCATTTTCCGATGAACAATATGCGCCAGGTATCACAATTCGATATAATGATATATCTGAAGAAGTTCTACTCAATAAGAATTGCAAGTTGCCGTTTAAGCCGTTGTATTGGTTGCAAAACGTTCAATATACTTGGTCTATCGCTGCTAGACCAAGTATGCCTGTATATTTTGATGCATCTGTGCCATTATACAACATGGATTTTTCTGCCAACTTTTGTAATTATGAAAATTACAAATGGTCCATTATCAGTAGCCTCTCTAAGCCTATCATCGTAGATAATTCAGCCATTTTGCTCTTTCAAGAGATAGTAGAGTCTCTTACGAGTCAAAATAAAGATATATATTTAAAAGAAGTTTTATCACATGAAGGGATAGATGGTAAAGTTTTTTCAGAAAATAGTAAACATGTGAAAGCTTTTGAAGACTTGGACTTGTCATGTTTTGACGAAACGACAGAACAGATTATAGACGAACAGATTTCCAGGTTGCATGATAAAAGCATGATGCAAGCGATTGTCTCATATGAAAGCGCTCCGACCGTCGTTGATAATGCCATTAAAAACAGGCCAGATAATCAAGTGAAAAATCTTGCAAACGATGACGTTATGCAGCTTATGTTAAACAAAGCAACTGTCTCGGAACCATCAAAAAGTAATAAAGCAGACCTGTTAGCATCAGATAAACAAATATGCGAATCACATGATGATCTGACCTTAAGTAAGGCTACTGAAAATGCCCAGGAAAGTACAACGCAGGTCCCAATCAAGCCTGTAAAGCAAGAAAAGAATATTCTAAAGGACAGGGATAAAAAATCTGTAGAAGCAAAACTACGTGAACTTTTCTCGAATATAAAGAGTACCTCCCCGCAAATTAATAAGCAGAGTGAAACCTTGGAGAACTCTGCTTGTTCCTCAAATAAGCAAAGTGAAGAAGAAACCGTAAGTAATTTGAAAGCAAATCAGCCTACGATTAATCAAAATGGCAAGAAACCCAAAAAAGACAATATAATGGAATTTCTAATAAATTCAAATGCTTCCATACAAAAAGATGTTGGCGTTAAAGCACCGGCAAAATGTATAGGGGGACACAACTATTATAGATATTCATCGCAAGAGCTGTATGATAGTAGCAGCGAACTCGAAGACTTTTTTGAAGAGATAGATGATAATAAAAGGTAACAAACAATGTTTTGCAAAACACATATAAAAGTAGGAGTAATCACGGCGGTGACAGCAGCTATACTTATTCCACCATTTAACTCCGACGAAATCACAACTATAAAGGCTATCCTGCTATCTTCCATAGGAAGTATATTAACATCTCAAATAGCTGACGTAGATGCTTTGCATAGTAAGATATCGCAGAAGTTTAAGATGATGAGAACTATAACACAGAAAAAAATTATTGCTTCCGTCATTTACTTTGCTTAGCTTAATCACATTGTATTTGTATTATAAGCATATCATATCCGGCCCATCAACCGTATGTTTTATTATATTGTTAATGTTTGGCATTTCTTTGTTTTTATGCAAAGCATTACGCCACAGAAAAGTAACTCACACGTTACTCTTTAATTTGGTACTCTCTCTGATATTGATTGTTCCTTATTATATGTGGTTTAATGGCAATACAAACTATGTTATGCTATATGTTGGTATGTTAGCAGGCTTATATAGTCATCTATTTTATGACTGTCTTACTCGAAGAGGGTGTCCTTTATTCGCACCTTTCAGTAAAAAAAGCATGTGTTTACTTCATTTAAAGTCTGGAAAACACGATTTTATAGGGGAGACGCTTGCTTTATCATTTTTGCTTGCAGCGTGTTGCCTCAAGTATCATTCCAACGATATAATTCTTTTCTATAAAAAATTGTTCAATGATATTGTAATAAAGTAAAGAAAGCAGGGAAGATATAAATGAAAGTCTTAAAAAGAATACCTTTAAATATAATTATTAGATATGTAGTGCTATTGCTCGTTGTTTTTATAATTGCTAAGCTAACTACTGGTGAAGAATATAATGATTCAATAAATGAAGCCCCAATCAACGCTACAATATCATCAAAAAACACTGGAACAACTACTGTTGGGACAACAAAAGTCATTTTAGACGATAATAATGATGAAATGGTGGTATCAACATTAAAGTCAGGAGAAACAGTAACCTACACGCTTCATAAGAACGATAAAGATGATATAATGAGCAATGCCATTTCTTCGAAAGGCACCACTGAGCAGTCTACGAAGAAAACATCAGAGACCACCACAAAACAGTCTTCACATATAACAGCTCCTCAGGTTGCGAGTCCAGCAACGAAAAAAACAAGTGCTACGGAGATTTCACAAAAAGAATTAAAAATCCCTCCAGAAAGTTAAAAAATCGCTTCGTTTCTTGTATGGAAACGAAGCGATGACTCTGCGAAAAAATCTCTGTAAATTCAAAAACTGTGATAAAAGTGATATATTGAAGCGACTAAAAAATAACCGCTCCAATTTTTTTACAGTATACAACGGATACTGTAATTTGTCAAGGTTCTTTGGATATCAGCCTGCCGGAATGGAGCGCAGCGGAATGGAATCAGGCTGATATCCGGCGGCTCAGCCGAGCCTGTCGGGGTACATGATCTCCAGCTCGCCCAGGACTTTACCCCAGTTTCGCAGCGGCATAGTCCATTTTTTGGCAATCTCATGCGTTGCAAGATACAGAGCCTTCAGGAGTGCTGTACCGCTCGGAAATACACTTCTCTGCTTATTCAGACGGCGATAGCCGCTGTTAAGGCTTTCAATGGCGTTGGTGGTGTAAATGACCTTCCTGACGTCGGAGGAGAACTTAAAAATTGGCGATATTACGTCCCAGTTCTTGTACCAACTCTTCATAGCATTGGGATAATCGTCTTCCCATTTTTCTGCGACACGGTCGAGGGCTTCCAGAGCAGCGTCCTCGGAAGGCGCATGATATATTGTTTTCAGGTCGTTTGCGAACTCCTTCTTGTTTTTCTCTCCGACGTATTTCAGCGTATTTCTTACTTGATGAACGATACAGCGCTGAAGCTCAGTTTGCGGAAAGGCTGCTGATACGGCTTCCTTCATGCCTGTGAGACCGTCTGCGCAGATGACAAGAACATCCTTGACTCCGCGATTTTTCAGCTCGTTCAGAACGCCGAGCCAGTACTTGGCACTCTCGTTTTCACCGATATGTATTGAAAGGACTTCCTTGTGACCTGTCATGCTGACAGCCAGTATCACATATGCGGCAAGCTTCCTGATTTGTCCGTTATCGCGTACTGAGAAGTGTACTGCATCGATGAATACTATCGGATATACTTCGTCCAATGGACGTTTCTGCCAGTCCTCTATCTGCGGGAGAAGGCGGTCTGTGATATCTGATACCATACCGTCGCTGACTTCAAAGCCGTAGATATCCTCGATAGTTTCGCTTATCTGGCGTGTGGTCATGCCTTTAGCATACAGTGATATTATCTTCTGCTCAATGCCTGAGATATCCTTCTGACGCTTCTTTACGACCTTGGGCTCAAAACTGCCGTCACGATCCTGCGGTACTTCTATTTCAGTTTCTCCGAAGTTTCCGCGAATTTTCTTGGTTTTCCTGCCGTTGCGATAGTCAGGATTGCTGGAACGCTCATATTCCTGATATCCCAGATGCTCGTCCATTTCGGACTCAAGCATTTCCTGGATCGTCCCTCCAAGAAGGTCTTTGAGGGCATCCTCAATATCCTTTGCAGACTTGATGTCGTATTCCTCAAGCAGCATTCCTATGATATTTTTCTTTCCCTCACTCATCGGTTCTCTTTTCCTTCTTGCCATAAAAAATCAGCCTCCTGTGTTATTATTTCTATTTTATCACAGTTTGCTGACTTTTTACAGACTTTTTTTCAGAGGCTCGAAGCGATTTTTTTTGAACATCTGAATCTCATATAATTTTAATGTTAGCATTTTTGAGCACATCCAAGTGAAGCTCTCTATTATGAGTTTTCATCTGCATAAGGTGTTTTACAATGTTTAAAGATATATTATATAATAATAATGTATGAAGTTCTGCCGTTTTTTCTTTGTATATCTCAATAGGCTTAGTGGCCCCATATGCGCTTAGCGTTACAATGTCAGCTATTCTTGCTATTGCGTTAAGATACTCTATCCATTCCTCATCAATATACTGCAAGATTATCCGTCTTTCAAACTCTGGTTGCTCAAAATGTTCGTCATTGAGGGGAGTGACCAGATTTTCAGAATATTTATCCTTTATAAGGGATATCAATTTGCTTTCGGAAGGCTTTGTCTTTTCCAAAAGGTCTTCTTTTTTTATGGAGATTTGCCATTCTTCTAATGCATAATTTAAAATATCCTCTACGGCATAACTTTCCATCAAAAATTTTACTGCTTTATGCATGAAGAAATCGATATATTTATATGGTTCTTCTGAATATATTACATTTTCTCGCAGACTATAGATGTATTCTCTTTCGTGAACGTCCACATCATCAAATTGAGTTGTGAATTTTCGCTGTTCGTAGTAAAGATCTTGACATTGCTTTTGCGTTATTTTTACTATGTGCTTAATTGCAGAAGAAGGGAAGAAAAGTTTCTTCTTTGATATTAATTTTTGCGATTTGTCCTTGTTATACATTCCAACTAAATAATCTTCTGCAGACACGTAGAAACAGGTAACTCCAGGATCTCCTTGTCTCCCTGCACGTCCAATGAGCTGATTATCTATCCGGCGGGCAAAGTTTCTTTCACTTGCAATTATGCATAAACCTCCAAGCTCAACTACTTTAGAATGCTCATTTTGCCACTCTTCTTGAGACATCTCGTTAGGGTTTCCACCTAGTATTATGTCAGTTCCACGGCCAGCCATATTAGTTGCAATAGTAACAGCATTGAGCCTTCCGGCTCGTGCAATGATCGTTGCTTCGTTTTCATTGTTCTTTGCGTTTAATACATTGTGCTCTATTTTATTATAAGTGAGCAATTCACTCAATTGTTCTGACTCCTGTACTGATGAAGTACCAACCAGAATAGGTTGACCTTTGCTATGAACGTTCTTTATATCGTCTATAATGGCTTTGTATTTATCTTCTTTTGTCACAAAGCATCGGTCTTTTAAGTCTTTTCGAACGCTCTTTTTGTATGTAGGTATCTTAGTAACTTTCAAATCATATATCTTCTTGAATTCCTTCTTTTCAGTTGTGGCCGTTCCTGTCATGCCACATATTTTTTTATATAAAGAAAAGTAGTTTTTGTAGGACGTAACTGCTTTGTTATATGTTATAGGGGTTATTTTTACATTTTCTTTTGCTTCCAGAGCCTGGTGAAGTCCGTCGCTATATTTTCGGCCTATCATTATTCGTCCAGTGGAGGGATCTACAATATCAACCGTATCTATAGATACTACATAGTCTTTATCTTTTTCAAACATATAATTAGCTCTCAAAGCGTTTGATATGGCTCCTATAAGCGGTATGTTTTCTTCACTCGCATAGTAATCAAGGTCGAAGTACTCCTCAGCTTTAATTATACCTTTTTCGGTAAGAAATATAGTGTTATTATTTCTATTGATAACATAGTCTCCTGTATATAACATATCCAGAGAACTTGTTGTGTTCAAGGCCTTATAGATGAGCTTTTTTCTTATCTTTTTGCCTTCACTTAATGTCTTTACAAATTTATCTGCTTTCAAAAGCATTTCATTATTCAATTCTTTTTCAGAAGAAATAATAAGTGGAGTTCGTGCATCATCTATCAATATGGAGTCTATTTCGTCTATGATAGCATAATCAAGAGATGTTTGTATTTTATCTTTTGCAACTCTTAAGTTATCTCTTAAATAATCAAAACAAAATTCCTGATTTGTTCCATATATAATATCACAATCATATTGCCTTTTCCGTTCATATGGGGCAAGCCCAGCTGTTATGCGCCCCGTTGTAAGCCCTAATAGCGAGAAAACCTTAGACATCTGTTCACTGTTTGTCTTGGCTAGATAGTCGTTTACGGTTACTATATGGCATTTTCCTAAAAGTGCGTATAGATATGCCGGTGCTACCGCCGCCAGTGTCTTGCCTTCTCCTGTTTTCATCTCAGCGATGTAGCCTTTACTGAGTTTTATTCCACAAAGCAATTGCGTTTTATATATATTTAATCCAAGAGTCCTTTTAGCCGCTTCTTTAACAAGAGCAAATGCGTCTGGCAATAATTTATGATATGTACATTCTTTTGAACTGAGCTTCTTTTTAAAATCAGCAGAAATCTTTTTAAATTCACTATTATCTATGTCTTTATATTTGTTTTCGCTTTTTAATATGCTTCTTATAGTATTCACAGACACACCTCTTTCTCTATATTTATTATATCATAATCTGAAAATTTTGCTTGACAAAGCGTGGTGAGTATGATACAATAAAATCATGACAAATGTGATATAAGAGTTCAGAGTACGTAAAGTGCTTTGGGCTCTTTTTTTATATATAATAAAAGGGAGGAAAAAAATTTGTTTAACATAACCATTAACAATGAAACAAACGGCTGCACCATAATTGGTTTTTTACCAGGAAAACACGCTCCACAAGAGCTGATAATACCTGAAGAAATCAACGGGCATCATGTAGAAGCAATTGCTGAGAGAGCTTTCGTAAGACGTCTTTTTAAAAGAGTGGATATCCAAGCAAAAATAAATTCTATAAATGCAAACACTTTCCTCAATTGCCCAAATCTTGAGATGTGTTGCTTGCCAAGCAGCATAAAGGAAATACAGAAAAGATCCTTTTATGGTTGCAAATCTTTGAGTGTGATAGCATTTCCAAACAGCACTCAGCTTGATAAGATAAGTGGCGCAGCATTTGGACTTTGTGTGCAGCTTAAATCACTGTTAAATCTTCAGAGTTGCAGAGTGGTTGGATATGAGGCGTTTTATCGCTGCAGAAATTTCGTCTGTATACCATTTACTTTCGAGGAAGCGAGGGACCGAGCTTTCTTAGGCTCAGGAATTGACAGCCTTGTTATAACTGATAAAATAAAGAAAATTGGAACAAGCTGTTTTTCTTGCTGCGATGCTCTTGAAACTTTAATCTTTGATAGGAGCGTGCCGTTCGATAGAATAGCTAGTCGAGCTTTTTACGATTGTCAATCTCTTAAAAAGGTGTTGTCTATAGGAGATGACTCTCAAGTAAAACAGATAGGAGATAATGCCTTCGACGCTTGCTTTAAGCTTCATCGGTTTGATTTGGTTCCCCAGAATGTAATTGGGGATTATGCTTTTAGAGGGTGTAATTGTCTAAAGGAGATTAAAGTAAATGGCAAGATAAAAAGAATAGGCAAACATATTCCTTGCGATGTGGAATTTATATAAAATTTATTCCCACTGAAGCAAGAACGCCCCCGCTTCTATAAGTGGTGGGATGTCACATAAAGAGGAGGATAATAACAATGTATAATGATTTTGCGGATATACAAAAAATAAAATATCAGCTTGTAAACAGCATTTTAGGCGAGCTGGAGGAGATTTTAAAGGATGATACATATACTGCAAACTATTGGCTCGATAATGCGCACAACGTTTTTGCTACCAAAGACAATAACGGCCGTTCAGAGTGGATAGAAATTCATTTTGAACTCTATCAGGCTGAGGAGCATATTGGAGACATCCTAGTTGTAGATACAGAGGAGGTTTCACAGTCTGCGCTTATAAAAGCAGCAAAAGAAATTGTAGACAAATATTTATATGTATAAGGAGGAAATTATAATGAACAGCGATGAAGTTAAAATAATAAAGAAACTGTATACGGAAGGGACAAGAATTTGTCTCGATGAGGATATGGATGATCCACAGGGCGTTCCCGCAGGGACGTGTGGGACAGTCACAGGAGTGGACGATATTGGCTCTATAGCAATGGCATGGGACATAGGAAGCAGCCTTAATCTCATTCCCAGTATAGACCATTTTCATATTATCCCTTGACAAGTTGTGTCAGATATGATATAATAAATGCGTAAAAAGTGTTTTTTAGTGCAGAGTATTCGAATTGAGTACTCTGCACTTTTTATCTTTTCAAAGAAAGGAATGTTATTATATGGAAAAGAAAAAATGTGACACAGACGTGCTTGATAGACTGAATGTGAAAATGCCTGCTAAGTATAACGTTATTATGTTTAACGATGATACAACCTATTATGACGCAGTTATTTTTATACTGGTGAAGATTTTTCAGAAAACGAAAAATGAAGCTATAAACATAGCAAACAAAGCACAAGCTGACGGAAAAGCAGTAGTGGGATCGTACTACAAAGACATAGCCAGTACCAGGGTACAATTGGCTATGGATTTTGCACAAAAAAACAATTTTAAAGATTTTAAAATGACAATAGAAAAGGGGGAATAAAACTTTGCAGACAAAACTGTATTCTCAAATAATGAGCAAAGTGATGAAAAGCACAAAGTTTATAACACCAGAAGAATTTATTTATAATATGCTTCTGCCTATAACAACTATAGGAAATGTGCCTAACGTAATTGACGAGAGTTGCGAAATTCTCAGAGCCTATCTCGATGAAATTCCTGATTCACCAGAACCAGGCATGCTCTCATCTGATATGATAACAATAGCGGCTAATATGACAAAGAATCACGAAGACTCCACTTGTAGAGATTTTCTTAAAGAATGTCTTAAATTGGACGACGATTCTCTTGCCGCTCAAATTGTGAAAGAACTCGATGAAGACATTAAATTGATTGATCTGATTGAACATATAGAGAGTAGAGATGTTATAGGCGATGTTTCAAAGCCCGAAGGAACGTCCATATTGTGCAAATTAAGTACGCAAAGAAGCAAGCCTTTGATAGGCCGAAAAGAAGAGTTATCTCGGACGATAGAAATATTGTCCAGAATGGATAAATCAAATCCAATTCACGTTGGACCTCCTGGTGTTGGCAAAACAGCAATTGTTAAAGAGCTGGCTTGCCTCATTTCAGAGGGCAATGTACCTGATTGCCTGAAAGGATACACCGTTTATTCTCTAGAAATAGCAGAACTGCTGGCTGGAGCACGCTTCAGAGGGGATATGGAAGAAAGGCTCAAGCAGATAATGGAAGATGTCAGCAAGCAGAAGGCTATCATATACATTGACGAAATTCATATGATAGTTGGTGCGGGTAAAACTCAGGACTCAACTGTTGATGTGGCAAATATTCTAAAGCCATATCTTACAGATTCTTCTGTTAAATTTATCGGTGCAACTACATCTGATGAGTATAGAAAATATTTTGAAAAGGACAAGGCTTTGTCCAGACGTTTTCAGAAGGTTGCAATCAATGAACCAAGCAGGGAAGATGCAATTTCCATTCTTAATGGGCTGATAGACAAATATGCTGGCTTTCATAATGTTACTTATGACGAAGGCGTTGTAGAAGAAGCAGTGGATATGTCAATAAAGTTTATTCACGATAGGTATCTGCCGGATAAAGCTATTGATTTAATTGATGAAGCTGGAGCTAAGTCGAAGATAGCCAAGAAAGCAAATGTAACCGTGGACGATATAAAACTCACACTGAGCAGCACATGTAATATTGTATCGGACGTTATCGATGAAAAAACATTGCTTAAAAACTGCACTTCAGAAATCAAAAAGCAGGTTTTTGGACAAGATAAGGCTATTCAGACCGTTACAAACAGAATAAAGCTTGTTAAGTCTGGTATCATAAAGCATGAAGCGCCAATAGGCAGCTTCTTATTTGTCGGCCCAACAGGAGTAGGCAAAACAGAGGTATCCAAGGCTATAGCATCTCATCTTGGACTCAAGCTATTGAGATTTGATATGTCCGAATACACTGAAGAACACTCTATAGCCAAGCTATTTGGTTCTCCAGCGGGATATGTCGGCTATGAGGACGGCGGTTTGCTTACGAATGCAGTAAGAGAAAGCCCATCCTGTGTTCTCCTTCTGGATGAGATTGAAAAAGCGCACCCAAAGATATATAATGCTTTGCTTCAGACTATGGATTATGGTGTTATGACGGATTCTCAAGGACACAAAGTTGATTTCAAGAATGCTATTCTCATAATGACGTCAAATTGCGGAGCCCACAAGGAAGAAAAAACATCAAAATTGGGATTCGGCACAGCAGCTACATCCATTGAATCCAAAAACGATGCCATAATGCAGGCCGTTGAACAATGCTTTCCACCGGAATTTAGGGGTCGTCTTAGTGATGTTGTTATATTCAATGAGATCAACTCCGATACTGCAAAGCTTATTGCACACAAGGAACTTAAAACAATAAGTGATAATCTGGCAGAGCATAATGTTTTGTTCAAGGTTAATGACTCAGCAACTGAACGCCTTGTAAAAGAGGTCAACACAAAGAGCGGAGCTCGTGGAATCAAGAATATTGTCCAAAATGAAATATCAGCACTTTTTGTTGATGAGCTCCTTTACGGCCGACTTTCTGAAAATTTACCATATACAGCGGAACTGTATTATGAAAACGATAAATTTCAGATAAAGCTGAGAAAGAGAAAAATAAAAGCATAAGAAGAAACGCTGCGCAAAATTTGCGTGGCGTTTCTTTTGCTTATTTTTGTGGTATTATAATATATATAAGACATAAGGAGAATAAAAAATGTTATCAGACGCTATGTTGCAAAAAAAATTTCAGATAAGCAAGGACGATGCAACGTGGGGCTTTGCTTTCAAACAACTTGCTATTCAGAATAATATAAAAATTGATGAAATAGAGTGCTATGATGCTTTTCAATGCTCTTTTAACTATTTTGATTTGCAAGGAAATGCTCAAATAAATAATAGAAGTGGTGTGCTTCTATGTACTGAAAAAGGCATGCTTGCTTTATCAGCGTCAAGCACCGAAATGCCAATCACTATTATTATAAGAAAGCAAGACATAAGAGTTGTAGAAGCAAACGCATCTTTATTCAAAGCCTCCGTAAGAATAACAGATAATAACTATGAATATGAGTTCAAGGTCAGTAAAAAGGATATTTCTAATATTGAAAAAGCTATTAATAAGACAAGAAATAGGTGATAAATAAAAACATGGGACAGTTTAATAAAAACCTCGAAACATTAAGGGCAAATTATGATAGTGAACAGCTTGCTTATCTTGCAGACACCCCAAAAGAAAAGCTTGAGCCTAGAGAGGACCTCAATATACACTTTCATCAGTTGCAGGAACCTTACGACTTTGAAGAAAATAGGGAAGAAATTAGGTTATCCTCAGTAGTCGAGGATGTTAAAGATGATATAATAGGAGACTCTTTTGATGAATCATCAAAAAGCAAGAAAAGGCACAAGGGATATCCTAAGAAGTACTTTGATCCAACAGACTCGGAATATGAAGAGAAGAACGGAAAAACATATTACTATTTTAATGTAGAAAAAACATTGCGAAAGCATAACCTTATGAGGCTCACTAAATTGGTTCGTATTGAAAAGCTTGAGAAATGGACTTTCAATAAACCTTTTTGGGACAGAGTAGCAGAAAAACAACATAGTTCTGTAGAAAAGCTCAATAATAGCACGGCACATGAGCAATTTATTCACGATTTAAAAAAACGCATAATAAAAATCTGTGCGGCTTGTTTAGCTGTTCTTGCAATATTCAGTTACGCTTCTTTGTCATTAATCCCAAGTCAAAAATTCCAAAAGGCTGGAGCTATGTTATCTTCAGAAAACTACGAGCAGGCTTATAACGCTTTTACACAGTTAGGAAATTATAAAGGGGCGTTTGTTTATGCTCATTATTGCGAAGGGCAAATGGCTTTAAAAAGTGGAGATTATGATAAAGCAAAAAAATGTTTTTCGGATTTGAAGGATTATAAATCTTATTTCTCCCAAAAAATAAAAATTGATGATCTGATAAATGAGGCTGATTATCAAAAGGCTATATCTGATTATAATGAAAGTGATTTTGAAAAAGCAAAGTCTGAATTCAAATCACTATCAACATATAAGAAGTCCGTTAACTATTATTATAAGTGTTCCTGCGAAATTGCTGAGCAATTATACTCCGACGGCAATGTTTATGATGCAATAGATAATTTATACGAGGCGGGAAACGCAAATTTTGAAACCGCACACGATAGATTGGTCGAACTTGCTGATGATATATATGAGGAAGGCATGGGAGCATATAATCTCGAAGATTATGATACTGCAGTAAAGGATTTTAGTTTTCTTAAGACCTATCAGTATAAAGATTCGGAAGATATGTATATTCAGTGCAGTTACAAAAATGCACTGATTCAATATACAAATGGTAATTATGAAGAAGCACAGAAAACTTTTGCCTCATTTGAAGAGTATAAGGACAGTTATGCTCTTTTTAAAGAATGCACATATATGCTTGCCAAGCAAGAATATGCCGAAAATGCTGCAAATTCAATTGAAAAATATACAAGTATAAAAGGATACAAAGATACAAACAACGTGCTTTCAAGCCCTCGTATGGTCCTATACGGCAAATGGCGAATAACGGAACAAGATGCCATGAAAATAGATCCGGTAGAATTTAGTTTTCAGTCGAAAGGACTATTTTTCACTAACACACCTATAAGCGGAGTTGCAATTTCTACCGATGCGACTTCATATGAGTATACATGGCAGAACAACTGCTATACGGCTATGGACAGTGCATACACAATGAGCGTTAATTTTCCTGCTAGTGAAATTAATGATGGCGATGTGAACAAAATAACACTTGTTTGCAATAATGGTTCAAACACATACTCGTATACTTGCGAAAGAGTACAGACGTATCTCGAAATGATAAATGACAGCAATAACATTCAGAATACAGAAAACGAAAAACAAACTCTTAATCAGCAAATTTCCAGTGAAGTACAGGAGTATATAGAAAAGAAAACCGATAAGATAATTAATGGGCAAAAGATATCTTTCAATAAAGAGACCGCTAACACCATTACTGATGAGAATACAGGCGAGGAGGAACAACAATGAAAAGTAAAAAAATGATTTCTTTCATAATATCCTTGATTGTTATATGTAGTGCTTCAAGTTGTTCTCAAGGCGTAGTAAAGAAAGTTGCTGAAAATGGTGAGCTCAATCAGCAAAATTTACCTCAAGCTCAAATAGACCCTAGTACGGATAATACCATTCCTACTTATGACACAAGCGAACTTCCATCATCAACCACTTTAGTATCAAAAGAAGAGCTTTCGTCTTATTATATAAGAAAGCTCAACCAACGATCGTATACTGATTATAATGATATAAAAAACGCTGCTAACAATTTTGAAAGCGAAGTTTTGCTTACTAAGCCCATTTCTTCTGAAGAATTGTTTCAAATAATGGCGATTATCAATCTAGATGATCCTATATTATTTCAGCTTGCCAGCAAATATTCATATAATCTGGATGATAGTGGCTATGTCAATAAAGTATATTTATCATATTCAATGAGTAAAAATGAGTATACAAGTAAATATTCAAAGGTTTTGGACAGACTGCAAAATATGTATTCGAAAATTAACGTTTCAGATCAAGATACTGCACTAACTTCAAAAAAGTCTGGTGCAGAATATAACGTTGAACAAGTCGCTTTATCGCTTATTAGAAACCTTAATTGTTTATCGTCCAACAGTGATTCCACTGTCGCTGATGATTCGCTGGATATGTTCTCTTCAACAAAGCTTTTTAACTTGTATGGCCGTTATGTAGGCTTGGATTGTGCAATAAAGATCGGACAGCCTATAAATACGGATGAAGATGCGTTGTTGAGCCACGGCGGGTATTACTATGATTCATTAAGTGATATTGATAAGTATACATATTCTAGCGGCAACAGGTATACCGTTGACTTTGATTTCAATAATTATTGCTGCTGGAATGTCGTTAAAATTGAAAATAATTGGTATAATCTTGACATATCTCTTAACGAACTAACCAGAGAAGAATACAAAGAGGGGCTCACCAAACAGCAAAAGTCATATGAAGATAAACTTGACAATTTCTATTTTACTCAGAATACAAATGATTACTTTATGTCGATGAGTAAAATGAGTTATATGAGTGATGAGTTGCTAGGGCTAAGCCCTGCATGCACGTCAATTGATTTTATGAATTCATATCGAAATGGAAATTTGGTTCTATCGATGTCTTCTACTCAAATGATGACTTATCTAAGTCAGGAGATTGCGGCGTATACTCCTCGAACATCTCTTCATTTCTATCAATTTGAAGATGAAAACACATATGATTTATTTGTTTCAAATTTTGATGAGCAAATAAAGAGTTATAGTGAGGCTCACAATAACTCTATTCTTAGTTATTCTTCTAATAAAGACCGAAAGACCCTATCCGTAATAGTGTATGACCTGAAATTCAAAGAATAATTTTTTTCGCATATTGCTTTTTGCAAAGAAAAAGGGTATATAATTATATATAAGGAGTTTTCTTTGCATTTCATATGCGATTGACAGGAGGAAGAAATATGCAAAAGAGAAAAATAGCAATAATAGGAGCATCTTGTGTGGCTGCTGCCACTCTTATCGTTGGCTCCGCCCTAGCTCTTTTTACGGACGAAACAGAAAGTGATGCGGCCGCAAAAGCAGGTACTGTTAAAATTGATGTTTCTCCGATTACTTTTACCAATGCCGGTAACGTTAACCCGGGAGACAACGATCCTACAATATCGCCTGATGCTCATTCTGGAACAACGCATGATGTAAAATATGTTGTATCCAATTTGGGCAACAAATCGGTTAAAACAAGACAGACCATAATTCTCACTTGTGATGAGCAGGGAAGTTCTACGAAGTTACTCGACGCAAGATATCTCGCTCTTTATAATAGTGATGCCGAGCTATCGGATAAAACCTATATTTCCTCTGAAGGCAAGTCATATTCAGACATATCTGAATTTGACAGTGATGTTGATAAGCCTCAAGAGGCATATATTACGGCGGTTAAATACACTTATTTTTCAGACTCTTTTGAGGGGTTCGGCCCAAATGCTGAAAAAGAAGACGGATTTAGTGTTGTTGCTGCGAAGGACGATACGGTTGACTCACCAGTAGAAAAGGAATATTCATATTCTTTTTCTTTGCTCAAAGACGCTTCAAACCAGTATCAAGGGGCTGACATTACCGTTGATGTAATAGTCGAAGCTATGCAGTATCGCAATACTGAAAGCAGCGATTGGGATGTAATCACAAAGGTTGAAAAAGTTTATTCCTCTGCCGATGTTCCCATGACAGTTGTTCCAAAGGAAGACGAAGATGCAAGTGGTAATAAAATCACTATTAGTCGAGGCGGAAATGATAAGAGTAATTCTCAAATTTCAGATGCCAAAGACAAAGCGTTGTCATAGTCAAGAAAGGATGAGGGTATTATGCCAAATAGAATCATAAAGTCACTTGTATGTGGCATAACTACAATAGCTGCTAGTGTGGCAATGTTAAGTATCAACGCATTTGCAGAAGAACAAAACCTGGACATCTCCATAAACTATGATACAAATATAGAATATCCGTTGTCTATGGATCGCAGTTCTGAGGTGTTCTATTTCAACGGCAATATAAATCCAGGTGATAAAATGCACGCATCTATTTTGGTCAAGAATACGTCCAATCAAGATATGCAGTATGCATTAACAGATGTGGTCAATATGATCACTGAGGATGAGCAAGCCATAATGCTTCTTGATGTCTTAAATCTAAAAATATCAACTGAAGACACCATTATATTTGAGGGCAAATGTTCGGAAATAGTTAACCCAGTAAGTGACTGGGTGACGTTAAAAGCAGGCGATTCCGATACAATTTCAATCGATTGGGAATTTGATAAGTATGCGGATAATACATATCAGGGAGCCAATTACAGAGAAAAATGGATATTTAAAACTAAAGCAGATGTTGCTTCTGACGAAAGCACACCACCAGTAGAAAGTATTCCAGAAATGCCACCTGCCACAGTTACGACCACTGTCAGAACACACGAAAACGTTCAAACCGGCGTTAAAGAAGAAAATGATTCGAATTATGCCGCTTATATAATAGGTGCAGGAGTAATTATTGCCATGGGTTATGTAGCCTATGAAATCATAAAGGCAAAGAAAAAAACGAAAGATAAATAACCTAATCAAAGGCTCAGCAGCATATTTCTGAGCCTTTGATTAATTTTCAGAGGAAATAAATCATGTCTAAGAAAATTATACCTCTTTTTATTGCAGCTATTTTAGTGATTCTATCATTTATGTCTGTATGTTCAAACGCAACAGATATAATGTACAACACCTATCATAGAAGAATATATTCTGAAACCAAAAGTAAAAACAGCAGTAACGATGATAATAGCGGGACCAAAAATTCATCAAATAATGAGTTTACTTATGAAACTATTGATGTTAGGAATATGGACGAGGCAACTCTTGAAAAAAATATGATCGAGGATTTTAAAAATGTGAGCAATTTCAATAGAGACATTGCCGGTTGGATCAATATTCCGAATGTAGGTTATTTTCCTGTTATGCAGTGTAATAATAACAGCTATTATCTTTCACACAACGAATACAAGGAAGTCGAACAAAATGGAGCTCCTTTTCTCGACAAAGATTGTGACGGATTTAGAAATGTTTCGCTCATATACGGACACCATTATTCTTCTGGAAAGATGTTTGGCGGACTAGAAAAATACAAGGAACAGGATTTTTTCTTTCAAAACGAGTTTGTTACAATATATGACGGAAAATATTTTTATTATTACAAGCCTTTTTCCATATACTTGTTTAAATCTCGCACATATTCAGTGCAGGTGACATTTGACTCCTTACAAGAAAAAGAACAATATCTTCAGGAAATAGCCAATTGTTCAACCTTTGTTTCTGGCACACCTCTTGGATGTGGAAATAGCGTTTTATTTTTACAAACTTGTGATTATTCATTTTATGATGCTAGACTTGTAATTGCTTTTAAACGAACTCATACGAAAAAGATATAGATCAAAATTCTCATTTTAACAAAATATCGGATTATATGATATAATTAAGTATATGAGGTGAAAAAATGAGTAAGTCTAAAGATAAAATACTAAGCATAATTACAAATGTTATTTTAATAGCAGCACTTACGTTGCTTGCTTTTGCGGGATACAGCGCTTTTGTAAACAGAAATGATCCGAACAATGCATATGTATTAGGAATAAAGCCTATTTACATAAAAACAGGTTCTATGGAGCCAGCTTTGCTTACCGACTCCATTGCAATTGTGAAAAAATGCGATATTTCAGATGTACAAAAAGATGATATAATTGTTTTCCGAAAAGAAGATAAGCTGATCGTACATAGAGTCATGGATAAAGAAGATGGGTATGTAAAAACCAAGGGCGATAACAACAAAATCTACGATAACTTTAGTGTGTATCCGGAAGAGATACAAGCGAAGGTTATTTTTTCGATGAACTGGATAGCCAACTTTAAACACGAAATAAAAACCATAAGCGGCGTTATCAAATGGATCGTTTTCCCCATTGTTTCAGTTGGAGTGATTATTCTTACAATCGTCATTATAAAGAAAATTTTATCTATGCCAGACGGCGCAACAGACAAAGAATTGTCCGCTGATAGCGAAAGCAATGTTAACGATAGCCCTTGTAACAAACCTCAAGCCATAGATCAAAACAATGTTTTATCTGCTGATTTATTGGACATTCCTCAGACAAAGACATTTAGCGATGGCGATGATATAGAAGATGACTTTGATATTTCTGAAGACGATTTTTTTAATTCGTCTTCAGAAGATGAACCTGGTGAAATTATGCCAGATGAAGATGTAAAAACTGTTATGGCAATTTCAAATGACGTGCCAGATAGACTCCCTAAGAAAGTAACACCTAAGAAACATTATAAAGAAGATGATGAACAAGTGGATATTGCCACAAACAAATCTTCTTTGGAGGATTGGCGATGCAAATAAAAGACGTTAAACTTTTGGACCTATATCAGAGATTTTGCAACAGTATAGTAAGTGACTATCCTAAAGCGATATTATCAGAAGGCAAAAATTATCTTACAATAAGCTTTCCAGGAGAAATGGCAAGAATATTTGTGTTTCAAGATGAGTCCTTAAATAGTTTGATATTAAGAATCTCTACCGATATAACCTCTAAGCTTACAAAGGATAACAGTATTCTATTTTATGTTGCTTCTCTTGATGAGCTAAACAAAGCTAAGATCGCCGCCTATGTTATATTGGCTCAAAAGCTTCCACAAACAGAGTCAAAAGCAGCAAAAGATAAGGTTGATAAAGCTACAAGTGAACAGCAAGGATATCTCCTTGACTATAACCGAAAACAAATAGGCGTTGTTCAACTAAATTTAATTCCTACTAATGCATATGTTACCTTTGCAGATGAGGCTAATAATAAAACTCCTGTTATAACAGAGGAGGAAATCAAAGAAGAACAATTAAAAAGAGCAAAACGTGGTACTATCGCAAAATTTTTCAGACGATAAATCGTATTAGGCACTATGATCAGCCTATAATAGCAGAAAGGAATTTATATGACGCAGGAATTTGCCAATAAACTTAACAAGCGATTAAATCATATTTCAGACCACTCAAAGATAGTCGAAAACAAGAGAAGCGCACTAAGCGCAATAATCATAGAAATAGTAGTATATGCCTACTTCTATAAAGCACATAG
>ERZ773264.1884-NODE-1884-length-22538-cov-4.373927_pt1 | contig 22538 bp, 19 predicted proteins | sample MGYA00511910_ERZ773264 | MGnify/ENA primary metagenome ERZ773264 (study PRJEB29015, sample SAMEA2737739) | human gut metagenome | biome: human gut; feature: human-associated habitat; material: faeces | place: China | collected 2012 ... | reverse complement strand
GGCATTCGATGATCATTTCATCGTGAATATGACCGACAATGAAGTATTGTGATAGCGTTTGCATGGAATAAAAGAGCAGATCCCGTGCGGTCGCCTGAACAATGTTTTCGACCAGCTTGCCGGAGTAAGTTTCCAAGCGTTCCCACTTTTTGCCCGTGCCAATGCCCTCATAGGTGATAGAATCACCGCCGAAGCGATTTTCACCGATGCGTGGCTTGACATATGCCAACCGTCTGCCGGACAGCAGCTTGATAAACAGAAAACCGGATTCATAAGAGAAGTGAATGCCGTGGGTCTCTGTTTCGGTTTTATCCCGCACAGCTTTGATGGCTGCATTTTCTACATCCCACCACAATTGCACAATGTGTGGAGAAGCCGTTCGCCAGTCCGTCACGATTTGCTTCAGTTCTGCATCGGACATTTCCGATCCGCCCATGGCTTTCATTGCTCCGACCGAGCCGCCGTAGCCGCAGTTGTGGACAAGTTTTCCCGATACGGTAAAACGATGATGTCTTCCGGCATTTTGTATGTCATAAAGTCGAGCCGTGTGGCTATGAGTCTCCAGCATTTTCTTTTCTCCGCAACTGCATTTTCTGCATCCTGAATAATTTCTTCTCGTGTCATTCCGCTGGATAATTTTCGAATAGTGGTACTGTACGCATAAGGCCAGTAACTTTGGACGAACTGTGTTAAGACGGTCGTCCGCTTGTTCAGATTGTTCTCTGCATGGGTAACAAACCTGAGATTTTCCGGAGCATAGTTTCCATTGTCGTCGATCCTGTCGATTTCCATTGTCCGTTCTGGTACGCCAAATTTGTTTATCAGATACAAGCCTGCTGCTGTCACAGAAGGAAAGTCGAACCGAATTCCTCTTGCACCGTAATTGGAATATCCTGCATCTTTCGGGTTTTCGCAGCGTTGCTTTGCTGCGGTTAGTCTTTTTTCGAGCCAGAGCGGAATTCTTTTGGGCTGAGAACATCTCTGACAACCATTTGATTTTCCTGATGTAAGGTTGGAAAGTAGCGTCCACTGCTTCGAGTTGCATCCGGTGCATTCGGTCAACACATAGCAATGGTTCCATGTTTTGCTCCAGCGTTTTTCCGCACTGATAATTTTCACCCAACCGTATTGCTTTCCCACCATCTCCGGTTTGTACGAGATGTGAGCCGCAGGAGGCGGCGATTCCAAACTGTATCGGCTGCGATTGCCCTTCGATCCATACGAGATGATCTGGGGTTGCTGTAAGTCCTTCATAAGTAATCACCTCACGTTTGCCTTTGTAGATGACACCTTCATGGTGTACCCATTGTTCTCCATCCCACAAGAGGTCATCTGTAGTCACTTTCTCAATCGGAACCAGACCATGATTGGTAAGTACCAATTGTCCTTCTGCGATACACGCCAATTCTGCGACCTTGCCTTTCTGCCGAAGATGCCCGTTGATGCCATGCTTCACCACGGGCACGCCGAAAATCTTAGAAGCCGAGGCACAGTAGATGTCCTTGCCGTCTGCGAACGCCTGCATTCGCCACGTTTCACCGGCAAGCCATGCAATGACTCTTGCTTCAATCGCCGAGAAATCTGCCACGAGGAATTTGTAGCCGGGCTTTGGCACGAACGCCGTCCGAATCAGCTGTGAGAGCGTGTCCGGAACGTCTTCATACAGCAGTTCTACTGCTTCTAAATCACCAGACTTCACAAGCTCCCGTGCATCTTCCAAATCGGGAAGATGATTCTGTGGCAGGTTTTGCAGCTGAATGATACGACCAGCCTCTCGACCTGTTCGATTTGCACCATAGAACTGAAACATTCCTCTTGCACGACCATCCGAGCAGACGGCGTTTTGCATGGCTTGATACTTTTTGACCGAGGATTTTGATACTTGTTGTCGCAGTAACAACACGGCTTGCAAGTCCGGCGGAGCGGTTTTCAGCTGTTCCTGTACGTCTTTTTTGCCCAATGATTCTAACTCCAGTCCGTGTTCCGCCAGCCATTGTTTCATTTGCTGAACAGAGTTCGGATTGTCCAAGTTGGTCAGATCTTTCAGTAGATGCAATAGCTTGTCCTTTGTCAATGTGTCCATACGAATTGCCTGCTGCACCAACTGTAAATCCAGTTGTATTCCTCGATCGTTGATGGACTGGTCAAGGGCATACTCTTGCCAGACAAATTCCGACACAGGGAACCGAGCAATTTTTTGTTCAATCGCTTGTTCCGTTTCCACATCCCGTTTATTGTATGCCCGAAAGACGTTCCATTTCTCCGGAGCATCGGCAGGGGCATGAAACACCGGAATGCCGTTTACATGGTCATACGGTACGCAGAAGTAGCGAATCAAGGCTTTGCCCTCGGACATTTTCTGCTGCGGCAGCCGCAGGACTGCTCCCACGCCGGCAAGGCTCAGCGGCAAGCCCAGATACGCAGCTGCCACCATCGTGCATCGCCATGCTTTCGGGCTGAGGTAGTTGCCACAGGCATCCTCTGGTGAGCCGTAGGAAACGAAACGTTCTGGGTAATTTCGCCGCAGCCAGACCGACAGGCAGACCCGTTCAAAGCTGGCGTTGAAAGCGTGTTTCTGGATGCGGTCATCGGTCAGAGCGTTCAGAATTTCTTCCGGCAGCTGCTCGCCGCTGGCAAGGTCAACCACCTGCACAGGGTTGCCATCCACGGAGTACGCAAACAGCAGAATATCAAAATATGGGGAATCTGCATAACGATACACACCTGATTTGGCAATGTCGATGTCACTTTTGGTTTCTAAATCAATCATCAATTTTTGCATATCTCAATCACCCACCCAAGCATAACGCCTAGCTGTCCGCCCAGCTATCTTAGTTCAGAAAATCCTCGTCCTCTACGGTTGCGAAGTCGTCCTCTGCACGGCTGTGACCACCCAGCGGTTCTCCATCTCGAATCTTCTGGATGTTCTGCAAGCCGCAGGCAATGCCACGGGATGTTTTGGTGTTGAACGCATAGAACGTGATGCTGGCTCTGCCGTAGACACCGCTGTAAATCTCGCTGTGTTCCAGAATTGGCTGGCAGGCAGCATCCACAATACCGGGAGCAGTGATGGAATTGGCGTTGACGAAATAGCTGTTGGCATAGGCTTCATCGTCCGGTCGCTCCAAATCGCCGTCCCGAAGCGGTGTCTTGAGGGAAGTCAGCGGTGGAACGGACTTGCTGTTGCCCTTCAGCTTGCCCTGTCCTTCCTCGTAGGCAGCCTGAATGGCGGCACGAATCTTCTCGATGGTTTTCGTGTCCGACTTCGGAATGATGAGGGAAACACTGTACTTCGGCTTGCTGTTCTCGTCCATTGCCTTGGCTTCCCAGAGATTGGCGTAGCTAAATCTGCATACACCGGTTACTACTTTTGCAGGATTGATATACTTTGCCATGATAAAAACTCCTTTATTCTTTGAAATCTACCTGTGCAGTATTCCACGCAGGTCGTTTGTCTGATAGCGGAACAAGTGTTGGCTTTCCCTGTGGTTTCACAAGCAAATCTCCCAACAATTCTTCGAATTTTTTCTTGCCCAGCATTCTGGTCATTGCGGTAATGCCCAGTACCTTATGTTCGTATGGGTCGAATCCAGCAGTTTGTACCACCTCCGCTGCTGCAGTTTCACTGCAATATGCTCGTCTTGCTCTGCCTTCAACCAGCTTCCAATTCTTCCACGCTTTTCCCTGTAAGGACTGCTGCAAAGCGTATTCCTTGACATCGGAAGCCCATGCAACCAGTTGGTCGGCAGTTTCCAAAATTGCTTCGATTTCGGTATCGGTCAGCTTGTCCGGCATGGCGAAATCATACTTCGCCAATTGCAGATTGTACTCCGCCCGTTTCCGGCAAGTTGCTTTCACTTTGCAGAAGCGGCAGTGCTCTCCGGCAGAGAATTCGCCCTCGCCTCTGGCGGCAAGTTCGGCTTTTGGTTTCAGTTCGGTTTCTGCCCAGTGCAGCAGTTCTGACAGCGGCAGAGTGCATTCGCTGAGGTTCTGGATTCTCGGCTGAAAGATTACCATCCGAACCTCTACAATGTCATAGAGGGCATCGAACAGTTCCAACGCTCCAAGAGCATACAGCATCATCTGCGAGTTGTGGTCGGAGGATACCGCCACGCCCTTGCCATACTTGAAGTCGATGACAGTTAAAACCGAGTCTGCAACAATCACGCAATCACCCGTTCCGAAGCCATCCGGAACGTATCGGCTGAAATCCAGACGCTGTTCCACTAAGACCATGGGTTCTTGCAGAGTTGCCAGCAGTTCGGCGATGTATTGTGCATAGCTGTCCGTGCAGTCTTCCATTTCTGCATCGTAGAAGTCTAAGTTCTCCGTGGGATTAGATGCCGGATTCCCGAGCAATTTCTGCACCTTATATTCTGCCAACTCGTGAGCACACGTGCCTTCCCGAGCGTAGTCTGTCACGGTATCCGGCAGGGCAGCACAAAGCTGTGCAGACGGCGGACACGCCAGCCAGCGAGCACTGGAAGAAGCAGAGAGCACGGCGTGTTTATTCGGCATGGGCTGCCTCCTGTGCATCTGCGAACAGTGCAGCGTACCGTCCCGGCGGAACTTCAGACAATCGACTGCCGCCATGCTTTTGCAGCAGTTTCAGCACCGTTTCCTTTTGTCCGCTGCGGGACAGATTTGCCAGAACACTGCGGACTTCTTCCAACGTAATTGCCTTTTCCACTGCATTTTTGACCGTTTCTTCTTTTTGCGGATAAATCTGTGTAAACGTCTCCACTTCCGCTTTGGAAGCACTTTCTGCCCACTCTGATGCGACCTTTACGAAATTGCCGAGTGCTGCAAGGACATCTATGAGGGTTTTCATTTGGTTTCACTCCTTTTCCATGATTGCCAGTATGATTTCTACTTGCTCCAGTTCCAGACAGAGCATAATGAGCAGTTCCAGTTCCATCTTGACTACCTCCTTTTGCAGGATTTTTCCTGCCATCTATCTCTTGGAGAAAAACGTTGTTTTTGAGCACCGGATTTCTTAGAGTTTACAAATTATTCTTAATTCCATGCGAATTCGATTGATCTGCTTGGCAAATGTGCTTTGCTTTCTGCCCAGTCTTCTTGCCATTTCTCGATCGGAGATGATTCCTTCTTGCACCCAAATCATCAACATTTTATCTGCCTCTGCATCCAATTCACGCAGTCGACCGATCACCAGAGAGAGCAGTTGTTTTTCCGCACAGTGCTGATCGATGGGACAATTATTTGTAGCGACCAGATCATACAGATTACTGCCATATTCATTTTCCTGATCCAGCGACAGAGTATCTGTTATTCGGTACGGACAATCCAGACAACAGCCATCGCATCTTCCGATGGCTGTGTAGGGGCAGCAACAGTGTCCATGATACTGCTCGTATTTGCGAATGCGGGTAGCTTCTTTTGTGAAACTGGTGTACAGAACTTCATTAACCAGATAGTACTGCTTTGTCTTCGGGTCGTAGATCTTTTTCATGTTTTGTCCTTTCCGCCAGAGAAAGAAACCACAGGATCTGCCCGCTCTGAAAACAAAAGTGCACACAGAGAAAGGCTGTCTCCAATACGACAGAGCAATGGCAATATGCCAGCTCTGCGATATGAAACATCCTGTGCCCTCTATGTACACTCTGGGCTTTTTATGATGATCACAATTGGTCGAAGATTGTTTGCTTGTATCTTTTTTTGAAATGTGATATACTAATGATACAAGAAAACGGAAATCTTTTCCGGACAGGATCGGACAAAACGGGACGATACTGGAGGATAGAAAAAAGCCGAAAATGCGTAGCATTCTCGGCTTTGGACAAATTGGGACAAAATTGGACGTGCAAAAAACTTACAGAAAGGGAGCACGGATATGAAAATGACGTTTAGCGAATTTGCGAAACTTCTATACAATCACATTGGAAATCGCTGTGGAACAGATGTGTTTACATACGATCTGTTGACCAATATTCTTGATCCAGCTTCCAATACGATATTGGAGGAACTGCAGCCGGATACGCTGCGAAAATATTACAATGGAAGAAGATCGATCGCTCCGCTGGCAAAACGAGTGCTGCCGTTTATAGAGCCGACCTGTTTTTCGGTCTATCTGGAACGAAAGTGCAGTGATGCAACGGCTGCAAATATCGCAGCTGATCTGGAGGAATACGGCGTGATCAGCCGGCCGGATGAATTGTTTGACGACATGGCAGATCTGTTCAATCAAATTTTACGGGGTAGTACGCACAGAAATAAGAACAATGAGGAGTTAGAACAGTATTTTCGTTATTTGCAGGAAAAGTACTATCGGATCAAGACGCTGCTGTATTTCAGTGAACCACGACCGATCTATGACTTTTATATACCGAACGACCTCTACGAACACGGAAACTATCGAAGAAAGAAACGGATTCAAACAGAGTTGATGCTGTTATCATTTCGGAAGAAGTTTGTCGTCATTACAGGTACTGGTGGACTTGGTAAAACGATGTTGATGCATCACTTGGTTCTGACTTTGGTAAAACGGTATGATAAATATCAGAAACTGCCGATCGTCATTCAGCTGAAAGATTTTGATGCCGATTGTACGGATTTGATTGCGTACATCAAAGAACGAATTCAAATTCAGAATTTGGAGGAATATGTTCGGTCGGGAAAATGCGTTTTTCTGTTGGATGGCATGGATGAGATCAAGAGCCGATACTTAACGCAATTTGAGAAAGAATTGAGTGACCTTGCCGACCGGTATCCGGAAAACAACTTCATTCTTTCTTCTCGACCAATTTCTGACTTTATTGCACTCAGCAAATTTGATGTATACGAATTGGCTTCATTTACAAAAGAACAGGCATTGCAGCTGATTGATCAGTTGGTCTATCGTCCAGAATCTCCGGAACTGAAAGCAAGTTTCCGAAGAGAGGTCGATGAAAGTCTCTGGGAAACACATCGGGATTTTGTAGAGAATCCGTTGCTGCTGACCATTATGCTGATGACCTATGAGCGATATGCACGAATTCCGTATAAACGACATGTGTTTTATCGGGATGCCTTTTTCACGCTCGCAGAAAAACATGATGCAACGAAAATTGGATTTGAACGTGCTTATCGCACCAAAATGACGCCGGAAGAATTTGCATTAGTGCTGGAGGAATTCTGTACTCGTACCTACTTTGATGAAAAGTTTGAGTTTACGGACGAAGAATTTGCGGCTTATTTTGATAAACTAAAGGTATTGGAACGCATCAATAAGCGATTTTCTCTTCAGGATCTGAAGATGGATTTTACGCTGAACCTCTGCATCATGTACTATGAGAGTGGAAAATACAGTTTCATTCATCGGTCGTTCCAGGAGTATTTCTGTGCATTGCATTTATCGAAAGCCTTTGACAGCGGTTTTCGGAAGATCTGGAATTTCTTCGAGGAGAAAAAATCACGGCTGTGTACGGATTATACATTTGATATGCTGTACGACCTGGCACCACTGAAGATCGATCGTTTAATTTTCAAACCGTATCTCACCGAACTATTCCAGCGTTGTCACGGTTCAGGAGAAGAACAGTACTGGGATTTTCTAGAAGAAGTGTATCCAGAAATCAACTACACGGTTGGTGACGTTGTGAATTCCTATTTCAACTTGCCGAGATCATATATCTATGACATGATTCTACATAAGAAGGGAACGGAACGAAAATACGTCATTGACAAGCTACCCTATGATGAAGACTATGAAATTGAAACATATCTGTATGTCGAAAAAGATGGAGAGACTGATTGTGTAAATGCGGCGGATCTGGAACCCCAGGAGCAGCAGGCATATGATTTGGTTGAGGTCAGCGGCCACAATTGCCGTGTGTTGATTTCTGAAATTCGAGAGGAAGAGAGCAATCTGCATCAGGCGATGCTGGATCCGTATTTTCCATACATGCTGGAATATCATGAGATGAAAAAATGTCTGTATGAATTGGAAGATCAATTGACCGATAGTGCATCTGCGGAGTATGAGGAGATATTCTAACCAGAAAAATATTACTTTTCTGGTTAGATAGTAAGCAGCAGCTATCTATGTTGGATATGAGCTATCATTATCTCATTAAAAGCAGCTCTATAATAAAAAAACTATTGACAAGTGTGAATAATAATGGTATACTAAAAGTAGAAGGGAGTTGAAAATACAATGAATGATGAGAAAAATATTGACTTCACATTTGAAAAGGTTGAAATCGCAGCTTCTGAAATGAATATGGCTGATGTTCAGGCTGGTTGCTGGGGCGATAGCGGTTCCGACTGGGCAAATAATTGCTAAACAATGATAAAAAGAAGCCTGTTACTTGTTCAATTTGAAACTTGTAACAGGCTTTTTTGCTAAAAAGGAGATTTCTATGAAATATAAATTCTGTCCTGATTTGCGTGTCAGAGAATGCGATGAACTTATATTTTTAGTAAATATTAGTGACAACAGTATATTTGCAATAAAAAAATCCGCATATCAGTATTTATGTTTACAACTACATTCTGATATGAAAACTGATAAGATGAGTAATGATTTTATTAGATTTTTGGAGCACTTAATTGAAAACAATATTATCGAGGTAGTCTAATGGATATCAATCATATCAAGGAAATCTACATACAAAAAGGAAAGATATATTTTGCAAGTATTGAGTTGACACAAAATTGCAATTTTAAGTGTAAGCATTGTTACTGTTCAGATAAAGCAAATCCAAATATGACTTTGGATGCTTATAAAAAAATAATTGATAAGCTCTATGATACTGGTTGCCTATTTCTAAATTTTACCGGTGGTGAAATATTTACAAACAAGAATTTTATAGATATATATACCTATGCAAAAAATAAGGGCTTTATTATAGACTTGCTCACAAATATTTCTCTGCTAAATGAAAGTATGATTTCCGTTTTTAAAAAATATCCTCCAAACAGCATAGCTGTAACGTTATATGGATCAAATCCGCAAGAATACGAATTGTTTACAGGAGATGCAAAGAACTATAATAGGGTAATGAAAGCCCTTAATCTTTTAAGACAAAATGGACTTCATTTTGTTTTAAGAAGTGTGGCAGCAAAAACTTATTATCATTCATTATACTGTGGAAATTTTCAAGAAATTGCAGAAAAAATGGGGGCTTCTTTTAAATATGACCCCATTATTTTTCCAAAAACTTCTGGAGATAAATCACCTCTAAGCGAATGTTTGTCTCCTTTGGAAATTGTGCAGCTTGAAAATGCAAGCGATATAAGAAGAAAAGCTTGGATAGATGAAATACAGAAAACAGAACCTTTTGTTTGGACTTGTAGAGCAGGGCTAAACTCTTTTTCTATTGATTATAAGGGCGATGCGTATGTTTGTGGTTTATTTAGGAAAGATCCTATTTCTATCTTAGATAATGATATTTCCACTGTCTTAGACCATTTGAGGAGAATCCATGCTCGTCATATCGAAATTGTTAAGAACAATGAATGCAGTAACTGTCAAAATAGAAGAATTTGTAAATGGTGTCCTGCATATTCACTCATTTACAATGGCGATGAAAATAAAAAAATACCATTCCTTTGTGAGTTGGCAAACGAAAGAGTGAGATCATTTGGGAGAAAATAGATACTTTATTGCAATAGCAGGGGCTGCAGGAGCAGGAAAAACCACAGTTTCTAAAATTATAAAAGACAGAGGATTTCATGTGGTGTTTACCGATCAAAATGTGAGGGAAGCTTTAAATAGCCTACCAGTTATAAAGGAATTAGAAAAATATATTGGATCAGATATTTTTGAAAATGGGAAATTAAATTTCAAAAAAATTAGTGCATACTTCGAAGATCATTATGAAGATGAATGCAGATTTGAAGAATGGTTTCAGCCTTACTATGGCAAGCAAATCATAGAGCAATTAAATCAAACTAAAGAAAAAATTGTTTTTGTTGATATTCCTCTATTATTTTATAAAAAAATCGAAGAATATTTTTATTTCATTTGGTGGTTGGATTCTGATTTTTTAGCTGAAAATATTAGAAATAGGAATCATTACAATGATAGAAAAATATTAAATCTAATCCAATTTTCAAGCAAAAATAAAAGAATGCCAAACTGCTGTGTCATTCGAAATAACAGCTCTATAGAAGAGTTAAAAATCAAAATAGACAAGGAAATTGAAAGACTTATGGAAGAAATCACGTTTTCTGAAGTCGTAAATGATGTACTTTTGGCACTTAACAAAAAAACAAAAATTGCATTTCAGCATATTATTTGTCCCGATGTTATTGTTGGAATAAATGGAGAATTTTGGTTTGATAAGCAATCTAGAATTGAACATCAGGATCGATTAAAGATAAAAGAGAAAACGAAACAAGAAAAAACCATTGTGGTTATTTTGGAAAGCCCTCACACAGACGAATTTAAAGACAGTAAAATAAGCCCTAGTCCAGCGTTAGGGACAACCGGTAATAACCTACAAAAATATTTTACTGATAAATCATTGCATAACTTGCTTGGGAAAAATTTTTCTAAGGAATACAGGGTCATTTTAATGAACAGTATTCAATATCAATGTAGTTTGGGATTAGACACCGAAAAATACCGGGATCATATTTGGATTTCATGTTGGTATAAATTTGGATGTGAAAGTTTTATAAAAAGATTGAAATCATATAAGCCGGATGTTATCATAAATTTATGTACAAAAGGAAATCATTCTGAAGAACCAGGTTTACCAAGTGACTGCAACAAATACAATATTGATAAAAAGTATTTGCATTATTGTTATAAAAATTCTTTTGACGAACAGCTTGAATTAAAAAAGCTAAAAGAAATCACATTACAAAATATAGTTTCTGCGTGCATAAGAACTACGTTTAATAATAGCATCATTTTATATGAAGGTACTCATCCATGCAGCTGGAGAGCGAATTTTGATAGTATTCATATCAAAAACAAGTAAACTGTGAATAATTATAAAAATAGAGGTTGCTATAGCAGCCTCTATTTTTATAAATACATATGAGACGTAATAATTTAAATTTTTATTAGTAATCTAATTTGCTGAATGTCAATAGATGCACAACTTAGAAAATTATGGAAGTTCGTTAAATTATAAAAAAACAAAAATATTTTTTGGGGTGCTTGACTTTAGACTGAAAATAGGCTATAATATCGAATGAAATCTACAAAACTTAATCTCATTTATCAAGGAGTAGTTATAATGGAATCAAAACTGATTTATCTAGATACATATGTGTTACAAAAAGATATGCGCATCCGTATGCCAAAAAGCATTATTGAAAACCTTGGACTTATTAAAGGCGAATCAAAACTAAGAGTGTTCTATGATTGCAATAAAAATTGCATCATCTTGAAACCTGAATATGATATTCCTCAGATAGAGTTTTCTGATAGTTTCATTTCGGAAGTAGATTCTAAAAGTGAAATCAACAAAAATAATTCAATTCCATTAAAAGAAAAAAAGAAAAAAATCAAGTTTGTTGATTTGTTTGCTGGACTTGGTGGTATACGATTAGGATTCGAGCAAGCATTTCGTGAGTGCGGCTTTGAGACTGAATGTGTTTTAACCTCAGAAATTAAGCCTTATGCAATTGAAGCCCTTCATGACAATTTTAAGCAAGACAATCTTCAGGGAGATATTCACGCAATTGATTCGGCTGATATTGAGAATTTCGACTTTTTATTGGCAGGATTTCCATGTCAAGCTTTTAGCACTGCTGGCAAGGGACTCGGCTTTTTAGATACAAGGGGAACTCTGTTTTTTGAAGTGGAGCGCATTCTGAAGGAAAAGAAACCATATGGTTTTATTCTAGAAAATGTAGAAGGACTTGTTCTTCATGATAGAGAAAAGAAAACTGATCCTATTGGAAGAACGCTAAAAATTATCTTACAATCACTTGTAAATCTCGGCTATAATGTTGAGTGGCGATTACTTGAGTGTCAAAAATTTGGTGTTCCTCAGCTGCGCAAAAGAATATTCATAGTAGGAACGTTGAAAAGCAAAGTTGATATGGATCACTTTAAAGAAGTTCATCGTGTTGTTGGTGATATTTTGGAAAGCGGTAAGCCATTAACTGATAGCCATTTTACCCGTTGCCTTATGTCTCATTACAAGCCGAATGAACTATATGGCAAAGCTATTAAAGATAAGCGTGGTGGTGATAATAACATACATAGTTGGGATATAGGATTAAAAGGCGAAATCACTGAGGAACAAAAGCAGTTAATTGAGAAACTTTTCAAAGAAAGACGCAAAAAACATTGGGCAGAAGAAATTGGAATAAAATGGATGGATGGAATGCCACTCACTTTAGAGCAAATTTCGACATTTTGGGATTCTAGTTATCTCAAAGATATGCTAGATGATTTAGTTGCTAAGGGATATTTAGTAATGGAACACCCTAAAAACATCGTCACAATTCAGATGGAAGATGGTAATACAAGAGAGGTGCGTAAACAGGATGCCTCAAAGCCACTCGGATATAATATTGTTGCTGGAAAGTTAAGTTTTGAATTCACAAAAATACTCGATCCTGATTCGGTTGCTCCTACGCTCGTCGCTGCAGATGTATCTCATATTGGGGTTGTTGACGGCGGTGGTATACGCCAGCTCACTATACGTGAAGGCTTGCGTTTATTTGGATACCCGGAAACGTACAATTTGTCTATGTTTGACGATACTGGAAGTGGGCTAGCAAAAGCATTTGATTTGCTTGGAAATACGGTTGTTGTTCCTGTAGTAAAAGCTGTCTCTGAAAAGCTGTGTAACGCTTTTATTAATGACTGTGAATAATATGCATATTATCCTACTGATTTAAAATTGCGAAGTATTACTACTGTTCTTCAATAGATAATGCTTGTATTCTTTTATCAATTTCTTTTCGAATCAAAATTAGATCTTCTAAATTAAGCGAATCAAGTTTCTTTTCTACAATTCTTTTTGCACGATAAGGAATGGTTTTTTCTAACGCTTTTTCAAACTCATCAAATGTTGAGATGAATTTCTTTCCGGTTTCTAGTTGCATCCATGTTTTAGGACGTAAATTTCCATCCTTTTCTCTGTACTGAAGTTGATTAGCGAAACCAGTTCCTTTACCAATAAAAGTATATATTTTATCAAAATATGCTGCCTCAATTACAATTCTACCGTCTTTCGCTACTGAGTACTTTATAAATATACAATACATATTGTCTCCATATGTCGCGATTTTATTTTTGTATTCGCTCATAGTGCCCATATCATTCGCAGCGGAACTGTAAGTTTTGCCTGAAATCATGTTATTGTGTATGCCAGCTTTAAATTCAAACGCATATTTTGTTTCGTTAATCGTAATTTCAAGATCAGGAAAAGCATTCTTGTCTTTTGCTGGGATCGAAGTAAATACAATTTTCATTTGCTCAAGGAACTTTAGAACTAACTTTGAAATTGGATTTTCTGCTTCTTTTCCAAATGTCTCATAACTATACTTTGATTTAGCTATTTCTTCCGGCAGATTTGTAAATAAGAAATCCTGTAACCCTTCAAACATAATAATCCCCTTTAAAACTGTAATTCATATCCGTAATACTGTCTGAAATTTTGACTCATAACAAATAGCCAGTCATTAGCAAAATCCTCTCCCTTATAGGATAAAAGTGTGTGATAAATTGCAAATAAGAAATCTTCTTTACTATTAAAAGGTCCTTTACGCCCAAATTTAAAATCTGTATTAGGACGAATATTATAAATCATATTTCTTTTTACTTGTGTTTTCAATGGATAGCGTTCTGATGTCCCAGCAATTTCCCATATTTTATGAAGCCAAAGCTTTTTTATGGAGATATTACCATAAGCGTCCATGACATATCCGAAAACAAGATAATCAGCATCAAGGCGATACGGCTTATCTTTAACAGACGAACAATATGACTCAAAATTTGCAATATCAAATGCAGGAGTTCTATCATAGTTAAAAGCCTTGACTTCCAACATATTTTGATATGGATAGATATCGTCTAAGAAAAAATCTGGAAATTCCTGTGTATTATACGGCTCGGAAAAATAAATGCCGTTGTTTATCATGAATTGCTTTAACCACGCTTGAAGAGTAATACCTACTGTATCAGTTGTATTAATATCAACAACGACACCCGCAAATGAAAAAGTAATTTTCCCGAAAAGTTTGTCTAAACTTAGCTGGTTAAGAACAGTGTATAATTGATGTGCGTTAATTTTTTGTGCCATATTAAAACCTCCTTCTATTTGAACGATGAAACTCTTCTTTTGTCTACACTTTATCGATGGCTTGATACAGAAAACAAGCCGCCATTAATAAGTATGGAATTCATTTTTTACACTTGGCAATCTCCAAAAGCCCCAATTTTTGAAAAATCAGAAACATGTTTTCGTTTTTTAATCGAAAACCATATAAAAATAGGTTTTTAGAGAGTTTCACTTTTTAATTAATTGTCTGTTTTAAAGTGTGCACCGTTTTATAAAGTCATCAATAGACTTGGAGAAATGCATCCTCTTCATGCGGATAACATCTTGACGATTTAATGACGACTTTTACACATATTTAGTATATCACATTTTACTGCAAAAATCAATCTTATCGCACAAATTTCTATCAATTATTTTCGATAAAGTGTAAAAAACATATCTTTTTCGATAAAAAAGTGATATAGATGTAAAAGAAGCAGTAAGCCACCAAACTTTACTTAGGAAATTAGGCTATGCAATTAAAAAAATTATAAAAGTAATGCATAACTGACTATTTGTTATTTTGGCACTTGATTGCAAAAAGACAACCAAGCAGAAATATTTTTCTCTTGTATGGTCGTCACTTTTCTATCATAAAACGATTACTACAACAAGAAAACGCTTACTTTGATACGGGTGCATTGTATCAAAATAAGCGTTTTTTGGCACAATCGTATCTTTGATGATACAATGTAAGAATCATGCACCCAAAAAATCGGGTGCATGATTTTTTGCTTTCATGAGCTAAAGTGCAAACGATAGCTCGGCGTTTTTTCAAAAAGCAAACGATAGGTGGCGTTTTTTAAGGGGTTTCGATTTGACTTAATAAAATTAAGTGGGTTTTGGAGAGGAAAAAGGAGTGAAAAAGCAGCCTTGTAGGAACGCTTCCAAGGTGTTGGAAAGCTTCCGGCAAGGCTAGGATTTTACAATTATGGACTTGAATCATGACAAAAAAACAGCCCTGCCGGATTTCTCCAACAGGGCTGCTACTCTTCTCACACTTTAATCTCCGTCCCATCCCGAAACAGAAACACCAAACTCCCATCATGGAACACGGTGAGATTTTCCAGAACGGCATTCCAGACGGATTCATCAAATGTTTCCAGCACAGAATCGGTTTTCTTTAACGTCAGCAAAATTTTTTGCATTTTGGCAATCCGGCGTTTCCGGTCGGACTCGGCTGCCTCCTCAGCATCGAGCTGTGCGGAAAGCTCCTCATATTTTGCATTAAGCTCGTCAAAATCCGCTCCGCCATGCTGGATATACTCTTTCAATTTTTCATTGACTGCCACAAGCTCATCTTGCAGCTCCGCCTTTTTGCTTTCCTGCTTTTTCAAGCGGTTTAAGGCAAATTGGCAATTCTTGATGACCGCATCTTTCTGCGAGAAATACTGTGCGAAAGCCTGCAAAAATTTCTCTTGAATTTCCGGTTCATACAAATGCGGCGTGGTACAAAAATGACTGCCTTTAAACTTGCTGTTGCATTGGTAAATCACACGGCGATACTTTGAATTAGAATGCCAAACTTTCGCACCAAAATAACTGCCGCAATCTCCACAGATAATCTTGGTCGCATAAATGCTGGTGCTGCTGTAGGGCTTGACACAGCGTTTTTGAAATTCCGACTGCACAAAATCGAACTCCTCCGGCGTGATAATTGCCGGATGGCTGTTCTCGACATAGTATTGCGGAACTTGTCCCTCGTTAATTTGTTGCTTTTTCGTTAAGAAATCAACGGTAAATTTCTTTTGCAGGAGTGCATCGCCTTTGTATTTTTCGTTCGTTAGAATACTTTTCACGGTGCTTGCCGACCATTTTTCCTTTCCGCAGGGAGTCGGAATACCTTGTTCTGTCAGTTCATTTGCAATCTTGTAAGGTGTCAAACCATCAATAAATCGCTGATAAATGTATCGAACCGTCTCCGCCTCCTCCGGAACTATCTCCGGCAGACCGTTTTCACCTTTCCGATAGCCCAAAAAGTGAGCATAAGGCAAGCTGACTTTCCCGTCAGCAAATCGTTTCCGCTGTCCCCATGTGACATTTTCGGAAATGGAACGGGATTCCTCTTGTGCGAGAGAACTCATAATCGTAATCAGCAATTCGCCTTTGCTGTCAAATGTCCAAATATTTTCCTTTTCAAAGAAACATTCCACATGATATTCCTTCAATTTTCGGATGGTTGTTAGACTGTCAACCGTATTTCGAGCGAACCGAGAAACGCTTTTTGTGATAATCAAGTCGATTTTTCCATCCAGAGCGTCCGCAATCATGGAATTAAAGCCTTCTCGATGTTTCGTAGATGTTGCACTTATTCCTTCATCTGTATATATCTTAACAAATTCCCAATCCGGATTTCTTTGAATGTAATTGGTATAGTAAGAAATTTGTGCTTCATAGCTGGTGAGCTGTTCTTCAAAATCCGTGGAAACACGAGCATAGGCAGCCACTTTTCGGCGAGTTGGAGCTGAAATATCCTGTCGAGTTGCCCGATTGATACTCGGCGGAATGACGGTTACTTTTGGCATTTTCTGCTCCTTTCTGCGGCAGCCTGTCGCATTTCCGGTGTCCAGCTTTCACTTCTGGAATGATTTTCCCAAGAAACCGTTTTCTCCGTGTTATCTTTGAAAAGAAAAGTCAGTTGATTCGGCGATATGAGAATGTTATCAACTCTGCTTTTCACAATTTCCACGTCAAATTCTTTGATTTGCAAAACAGAGCAAATTTTTTCATGCAGAATCCGTTCGGAAATTTGTTTTGCCGTAGGACAGTGTGATTTTCCTTGTCGGAGGTAGGTTGCACACATCCAAACCGCACCTTGCTTGTAAATTTTCCGCTGATAGCTTTTTCCGCAAGCTGCACACTGCACCGTGCCGGACAGCGGATAACGGTTCGTTGCACCGGGATGGGAGAATTGCTCTGTCCGTTCTTTCACCAATTCTTGAACTTTCTCGAATAAATCCGCAGAAATAATCGCCTCATGGGATTGCTCCACGAAATATTTTGGCAGCTCGCCTTGATTTTTCATCTTGCGTTTGCGAATCGGGTCTTGCCGATAATATTTTTGCAACAGCATATTCCCGACATATTTTTCATTGACCAGAATTTCTTTCACACGTTGTCCTGTCCATCGATTGCCTTGTCTCGTGGAAATCCCCATGGCGTTGATTTTTTTCGCAATGGCACATTGTCCCATTCCGGAGCAATAATCCGCAAAAATCATCTGCACAATTTTGGCTTCTGCTTCCTCAATTTCCAGCACACCATCGGCATTTCTGCGGTATCCGAAAATCGTAATGCTGCCAATTTTGCCTTGCTGGAAATCGTTCCGAATCCGCCATTTCATGTTGTCGCTGACGGATTTGCTTTCCTCCTGAGCGAACGAGGCAAGAATCGAAAGCATCAATTCGCCATCGCCAGAAGTCGAATGCAGATTTTCCTTTTCAAACCAGACATCAATTCCTAAACTTTTCAGTTCCCGAACGGTCTCCAAAAGCGTGACGGTGTTCCGTGCAAATCGAGAAATCGACTTGGTAATCACCAAATCCACCTCTCGATTCCGGCATTTCTCTAGCATTTTTTGGTATTCCGGTCGTTCATCTTTCGTTCCGGTTTTTGCCTCATCTGCGAACACACCGCAGAACTCCCAACCCGGATGCTGCTGAATTAAGTTTTGGAAATAATCCACTTGTGCCGCCAAAGAGTGCAGCATGGCATCTTTTCCGCTGGAAACTCTGGCGTAAGCGACGACTTTTAGCAGCTTTGGTTTCTGCGGTCGCTGCTGCACCCGATGTACTTTTCGTTCCAATTTCATCACCTGTTTTTTTGTATTAAGCGTATGCTTGCTAACATATTCCCTCTACTGGGGCAGAAAGTCAAGCACTTTCTCGGAAAATACTGTTCAAAGATAACCCGCATTTCTCGGCGAGAGCTTGTTCACATTGCACAAATTCCGACTGCGTCAGCAGTCCGGATTTTAGGAAATTTCGCAGAACCGCCAGAGATACTTTGTAAATTTCAATTTTTTTCGTCATTGATACCTTCCTTTCGCAGCACAAGCACGGGAGCAATATTTTCTCGGATGATTTCGGTAGCTCAGCACCGGCTTTCCGCAGAACGCACAGGGAATCGTGGCTGCATTTTCATGTTGCATCTCCTGCGGATGCGTGTTCCAATAGTGCATCCGGCAAGCGTCACAGCAGAATTTTTTCTGCTTGCGATGCGGCACTTGCAGAACAGGAGTGCCGCAATTTCGGCAGACATTGTTAGGGTGATTTCGCTGTAAGTAGGACTTGATGGAGTTTTGCGAGACGTGCAGAAAGGCAGCGATTTTTGGAATTGAGATTCCGACCGCCACCATTTCATCAACCGAATTTTTCTGCGATTTCGTCATAATGCACCTCACTTAAAATTATCGTAAGAAACATACCCGGTCACGTAGCTGCCAATTGGAGTCTTTCCGCAGTTGGCGGCAGTGTTGGTAATCCGATATCTACCGTTGGCACAAGCCTTGCCGTCATAGATGTAGTACGTGCCGGATATTTTCTTGGAAAAGGTCTTTGCAGAATCCGAGGAAAAAAGCGGAGCATTTTGCAATGTTACACGCTGTCCTTTGGAGAAAGTAGGATTCGAGGTGTAAATCACTTTTCCGGAGGAATCGAAAACCGTATATCCGGATTTACAAGCCTTCTTGGCATTTTCCAATGAGGAATATGCCCCAATCTGCGACTTTGCATCAGCCCATGTTTTTCGGATGCGGTAAATCTGTGAGGTAGTAGAAGTAGATGTTGACGTTGTAGAACCTTTCAAATAAGACTGCACCTTCGCCTTGAAAGCAGACCAGTGCGGCAAGATATACAGCGGACACATTTTGTACTTGTTTTGCATGGTGTTCAACTGATCTACCGTGCCGGACTTGCCGTCCCGAACATTTAGCCAGTGGGTATGGGTGTATAAATGCGATATACCCAGACCGTATTGTTTGAGCAAAGCCGCAGCCAATTTCGCACAGTTATCTTCCGATTTCTTGTCAATTGAGTTATACGCACCGGACATGATACACTCAATTGCAATTGTGCGGCGATTTCCGTTTCCGGAGCCGTCCGCAGCGTGCCAGCCGGAGAGCATCAGCGGCAAGTTCTGCCACGCACAAGTATTGTCCACGTAATAGTGAACACGCACATCGTTCATGTTGCCGTTTACCGTGGCACGAGTGTACTGTTCTGCCGGAGTTGTGCCGGACGCAACAGAAATCCAATCCGTGTTATGCACGGTCACACCGATGATTTTTCCTGCCATGGAAGCGGACGGCATATCAATGCGATTCGGGTTATGTTTGGTAAGCAAATATTCTTTGACGGTCACGCCGCCAAGTGTGGATGTAGAATCCGGTCTTAAAATAGCCATAAGTTAGTCCTCCTTGTTTGATTTTTCTTCGGTTCTGCCGACTTTCGTCTGCAAAACATCGATTGCCTTTTTGATTGCAGGCGGGTAGGGGATACCCATTAAGCTTGTATTTTCAATGATGGATAACAGTTCGTTCAAACAAAAACTGATGCAAACGGCATCCCGGATGTAGTTGGTATTCAGCAGAATATCCATCCGAACTGCAACGACGATCAGCATTAAAGTGCAGACTTTTTTCGCCAGACCGAACCAGCCGGCTTTGGAAGAAAGTCCGCCGCTTTCTGTGTGTTTGGACTTTTTCATCATGGCGGTGATGATGCCGGTGAAAAAGTCGATTGCCATAAAGACGACCAGTGTCACCAGAGCGGAGTCCCAGCCGCCAAAAATGGCAGTAAAAAAGCCGCCGACCAAGCCGACAGCTACACAAATGGTATCTTTCATTTTCAACCCTCCAGTACTTTCAGGAATCGGATTTTCGGGTGGGAATTGTTGCTTCTGCCCACCCAGGCAAGGTAATATTCGCCGTCAGAAATGCCGGTGCATTCTGTGATGGTGGTGATAAAGGTTTCCGACTGCAGCCATTGGAAATCCAGAGAAACCGCACGATTTGCATCGATCTCTGTGTTCACATACACACCAATAGGAATGTCGATCTTCTGCGGTTTCTGCACCAGATACAGGCTTCCGGCTTCGCTGGAACCCGACTGATAGGACATCACGATTTCCGCATTTTTCGTCAGAGACAGAGGCTTTGCACAAACGGTCAAGACCGACTTATCCCAGTTAAAACACGTTTGCGAGTAGGACAACATGAAATCATTTTCTGCACTGCAAAACTGCGGATAGGCAGTCAGAAAATCCTCCATTGTCTGATACCCGCCATCCAGAATCATACTGAGATTTGGTGCATAGGTCGAAATGGCATTCTGTCCAGACTGAAATAGAATGGTGTAATTTCTGCCGCTTGTCAGGTTATCGATCTGCTTTTGCAGGCTCTCCAAAGTACGTTCTGTCTTTTCTGAATAGACTGTAACCTTTGTGCTAAGCCCATTGATTTGCGTGCCAAAACCATCCCATTGTGCGATTTTAGCAGCAGTGATCTGCTCCAATGCAGATTGATTTTCGTGGGTATGTGCCTTTTCATTCAATGCTGCAATGGCTTCCCGGAATGTTTGGATATTGTAAGTTGTATCATCCTCGAATTCCTGAAGAGCACGCAGCAAAGAGAGTTCATCTGCCGTTAAATCATCTAAAACATCCAGATTTTTATGAATGTGTGCTTGCTGTAAAAGCGGCTGAACCGCATCTTGAACCAGTGCTTTTACAGCATCGTTATCTGGATAATTTGTCAAGTCCGGAGAAACGCCGTCCTTTCCGTCAATCCCATCTCTACCGTCTTTCCCATTTGTGCCGTCCTTACCGGGCAAACCATCTGCACCATTTTTTCCGTCCTTTCCCGGTAGTCCGTCCTTACCATCAATACCGTCCCTGCCTTTCAAACTTTCCAGCCATTCTGCAGCTGTTCCCACAAAACCATTTTCTATGGCGATTTCATAAGCAGAACGACCGTCCTTTCCGTTTGCCCCGGTTTGCATCTCGGAAAGCTTTTTCAAAAGCTGCGTATACAGATCCGGCGTCGGCGGAATTGACGTATCCCCATCTGCAACAAAACCAGATGGTCGAATATGCAGTGTGACAGGAACAGTGGTTGCTCGAACCGTGGTATCGCTTTCTGCATCGTAGCCAAACAAACTCATCTTCACCGCACCGGGATGCAGTTCGGCAGGCAGCAAGCAGGTTGTTCCGTCTATGCCAAGCACCACGTTGTATGTTTCCTCACACTGCGTGAACTGCACCACCTTGTGCAGCGTTTTCCAAGCCCCATCGAATACGAACTTTACCGAAACAAATGCGATCTGGTCAGAGGCAATGACCTCTCGCTCCAGTGCTTCGATTTTTTGCTGTTTCACTAAAAATTTCATCATCCGTTTTTCACCTCATTCCACACATTATTTTCAGGATCATATTCCAAATAGCCATCTACACACTGGATCTTTTTCAGATAATTGTTGTAAGAATGTTCTCCGGAAGACATCCAGTTGACCGGTTTGGTGATGGCGTTCCACTGAGCGATCGTTCCTTCATATGTGATGGCTGTTAGACTTTCACAGTATGTCAGCATATTTTCCCCAAAGGTTCTGCAATTCGCAGAAATGGTAAGGCTGGACAATGCTGTACATCTTGTAAACGCAAAAGAGCCAATGGAATCACACGCAACACGGGCAGTCTTCAGCTTTGTACAGTCGCTGAAAACATACTTTCCCCATGTTTTCACGCTGGCAGGCACAGTGACTTCTGCAATGGCGGTGTGATAAAAGGCATATGACTGAATTGCAGTAACAGCCTGCGGAATCGTAACGGAAGTCAGACCGGCGGTATAGCCGATTGCAGCATCTTCCTGTGCAAAAGCGGAATCACCAATGCTGGTCAGTGTAGCCGGCAGAGATACCGTTTCTGCATTGGCACAATGATAAAACAGACGATCGCCCAAGCCGGTAATGCCATTGCTGATTACAATTTCTTTGATCTGATCGTTTTGATCAAACACAGAATCATGAGAAGTATAGTCATAGGTTGCACCCGTTCCACGCAGCAGCAGTTTTCCGTTGTCGTAGAGAACATAGTAGATGTTTTCACCGCATTGTCCGGTTGCTAAGATTTCGCCTGCGGTCAAATCATCTACCTTGGTTTGCAGTTCGGAAATCTGGCTGTTCATTGCATCCAGCCGCTTTTGCAGTTCGTCCAGTGTGGCATTTGTCTTTGCCATTTCGGCAAGCATTTCCGTCACTCTGCACTTACCAAGAATACACTTGCAGTAACCGCATTTGCTCTCATCTGCAC
>ERZ773264.1881-NODE-1881-length-22582-cov-5.244551_pt1 | contig 22582 bp, 28 predicted proteins | sample MGYA00511910_ERZ773264 | MGnify/ENA primary metagenome ERZ773264 (study PRJEB29015, sample SAMEA2737739) | human gut metagenome | biome: human gut; feature: human-associated habitat; material: faeces | place: China | collected 2012 ... | reverse complement strand
TGTTACCAAATGAATGAGAAAAAAGCGGCGTAGACAAAAGGAAATATAGCAGGACGGTAAATCATCAAAAAAGGTTGTGCCAACGTTTTGACACAACCTCTTTTCTTTTTTTATGCATTTTATTTGTAGCGAGTTAAACATTAAAGACTAATGATACCATACAAAAGTAGAATTAAACGTTCGATAAAGAAGAATCACTCTCAAAATACATAATTATGAAACGTATACATATTCTGTTAATGGCATTAGTGGCTCTGTCCATTCAAGGTTGCCAAGATGATTTTAACGTTCCTTCCGAACAAGCAAGCAGAAGCTATGAGCAGGACGCAGAGGTACTGAACAGATTCGTCGACATAAACAAGACGACGCATGAGTATTATATCAATCCCAATAAGCGGACTACTGCTTTGTCTTATATCACCAATGACGGTGCGGAAGAGTTGGCTGTCGTCAATTCGTTGAATCTTGATGTATTTCAGCAGAGCGTCGACCGGATAAGCAAACTGTCCGGACAATTTGCGTCCAATCACGGAGTGGATTATGTGGTGATGACGACCGGCAACGAAGTCTATGTGAGCCGTACCAAAAGCGATTCCCCCATAGTGCTGGAAAGGATGAATGAGAATGAAGCTACCCGCAGCTACTATCCCAGGACTGCTTCCTTAAAAGTAACCGATAGCGAAAAGGAATACACCGTTTATGGAAGCGGGGATATTGAAACATCCATTGAACTCTTTCCACAAGCCTACAAGAATGCAGGTTGGGCATTTCTCGTTTCTTGTGAAATGAAAGAAAACGGCAACAGACAAATGGTGAACGTGCTGTTTTGCGGTGTAGGATATCGGATGATTGCTCCCCGCTTTGCATGGCATGCGGCCCAGCCGGATACAGAATGGAACTTCGGAGTAGCAAGCAGTTGCGACAGCAACACCACCATCGCAAGACTTAATATTTCACATCCATGATAAAAAGGTCATATATCTATTTGTCGTTTATCATTCTCTCCCTGCTGACGGGCTGCGTCGAGAAATCGGGCTACTACGATGACGGGCAACAAGAGATTATCGACAACTTGACCAAGAACGAGGGATGGGAACGATCCTACCACATGACGTCGTATGACGGCAGAGAGTGCGATGTATACGAATTGTGGGTTTTCAAAAGTGACGCCACTGGCTCCCGTAAATTCGTGTGGAACTATGATGATGGAGAAGTCTCCGAGAATATGGGTTATTTCCGTTGGTCATTCACGATACCTAATTTTAAGATTATCTATATGGATAGCGGATTATATTGGGAAATTAAACAGCTAACTACCGACAAATTGCACATATACGAAACTTATGACGATCCGATAACTGTTCCCGGACAAGATTACAGAGAATACAGGGAGTATGAATCGCTGCCACTCTCTACAAAATAACGGAACAATCTAAACTAGACTTTTCAAGAGAAATCCTGCTTCACGATTCTGTGAGGCAGGATTTCATATTGTATGCACGCAAATACTGCATGGGAGTTTGTCCGGTATACTTCTTAAAGTCCTTAATGAAATGATTCGTGTCGCTATAACCACTATCCGCGGTAATGCGAACCAAATCTTTCTGTACCCGAAAAGCAGTATAAGCATGGATGAACCGCTGCAAAGAAGAGTAACACTTGGGCGTCATGCCGACTGCTTCGGAAAAGTTTCGTTCCAGCCATTTATAGTTAACACCTAAATGAGACTTTAATTCATCGATGGATAATGTTCCTTTATGCAAAAGATGATTGTGGAATAGCAGAAACATTCATAAATGCAGAAATGACAGGATACAGTGACGAGGTATGGACTACAGGAGAAAACTGTCTGAATATTCCCGATCTGTATGAGTCGCCTTTCAGGAAACAATTAATAAAAAACAAGTTAGTACGAATTGCAAAAAGAAAGAAACACTATCTTTGTGAATCATAGTACAAAATATCAATAAGATGGAAAATAACCCAGACAACATATCGCAAATTCCGAAAATGCAATCTCCGTTTGATGAAATCAAGCAGAGCGATGAGAAAGGAATAGCGTTTTGGAACTCTCGCCAATTAGCCAATGTTATGGGATACAATGACTACCGGAATTTCGAAAGAGTTATTAATAAGTCTATCACTATATGCGAGCAAAAAGGAAACCATTCCGGTGAGCATTTCATCACCTTCACCGAAATGGTACAGTTAGGTTCCGGTGCATACCGCCAAGTTAACACCTGTCGGTTATCTTCTCTTGCTTGTCTGATAATCTCTCAAAACGCAGACAAGAAAAAGCCTTTTGTGAGATTGGCACAAACATACTTTTCAGAGAACACTACAGCAGAAGACATAGTAAGTTCCTTAGAATCAAGCATATTCTTATATCAATCAAACAAAGGAAAAATCTCCGTATCTGTGATTTTCAATAATGAGACTTTCTGGCTTTCACAGAGACGTATGGCGGAACTTTTCGGAGTAGATACCCGTACCATCAATTATCATTTGCAGCAGATATATTCCACTAAAGAATTGATAGAAGAAGCAACTATCCGAAAAATTGAGATAGTTCAACAAGAAGGTAACAGATCGGTCACCAGACCTGTCGCCGTATACAATTTAGATGCTGTAATTGCTGTAGGATATCGAGTTAACAGTTACGAAGCCACTCAGTTCAGAATGTGGTGCGCATCTGTACTCAAAGAATTCCTGCTCAAAGGATTTGTATTAGATGACGAACGACTGAAGAATACAAATGTTTTCGGGAAAGATTATTTTGATGAATTACTGATACGCATTCGGGAAATACGTACTTCAGAGCGTCGTTATTATCAAAAGATAACGGACATTTACGCCGAATGTAGCGCTGATTATGATCCTAAGTCTACGGATACAAAAAACTTCTACAGAATCGTACAAAACACAATGCACTGGGCCATAACCCATAAGACAGCTGCAGAAATCATTTACGAACGCGCTGACGCAGAAAAGCCGAATATGGGATTAATGACCTGGAAACATGCTCCTCATGGGCGTATCCTTGCAAATCAGTGATTATGAGATATTAAAAGATGCAGGAAAGATTTCACATGAAATTGCCCAGGAAAAAGCACTGGACGAATATGAAAAATTCAGATTAATACAAGACCGGGATTTTCTTTCTGATTTTGATAAGGAAATAAAAGGGCTTTTTGACAAGTGAGACAGATTGTTTTTGTACTATCAATATAGATAATATAATATGAAGCTAACCGTATTAATAGATAACAACACCTACATCGATGAATATTATATAGGTGAACCTGCCCTGAGTTATTATATAGAAGATGAAAATGAACGCCTTCTGTTTGATACCGGATACTCTGACGCATTCATCAGGAATGCGCAGGCGATGAATATAGATTTAATACATAAGTCAATACCCGTACACGAAGTGGGTGTCGGACTAAAAATAGAGATCGAATAGTAACCTAAATAATGAAGTTATGAAAGCATTCAGTTTATTAGTAGCACTTATGGCTTTAAGCTCATTGGGAGGAAACGGCAACGGTTCTATGAACCTTCGTGAAAAAGCCATTGATACGAATCGCCCCAATGGATGGTATTACATCACGAGTGGTAAACAAGACAGCCTTTCGGCAGAGCCAATCGTAACGACCAAAGATTTTGCCTCCATAAGCCTTGACTCTTCCTTGAATGAACGGACAGGCGAAATGATATACCAAATTGTAGGAAGAGTAAACGAACAGTCGATTGAAGTATGGGCAGATGCAACCGAACGGTCTATAGGTAAACATATCGGCTTTGTATGTAACAATAAGGTAGTATGCAATCCTCGGGTTAATGCTCGGATTCCAAATGGCTATTTTGCTATTTCAGGCAAAGAAGCTGAGTTTAAAACACTGTACAGACAAGTTCAAGAGGACATTAGAAACGAAGAAATTTCTTCAGAACACAAGAAAGCCTGGGAAGAAGCCCGCAAGGTACGCGAATCCATTACCGACTCTACCTTCCTTAAGACTAAACGTCCGATGTCCGATGATGCAATCGGTCCTTACAACTATCATACAGGTTTTCTTGAAGACCGCGCCTACAACCGAACTGTTTACGTAATAGCCGTAGACAGAGCCAAGAAACACCTTTCCGTCAAGAATAACCAACTGGTATTGAACCTGAAATCAGGAGCGGAAATCAATATTGCAGAAGACATGTACCAATATATCACCTGGTTGTTTGTCGACTGGAATAAATGGGTGAAAGAAGGAAAATTCAAAATCATAAAAACAGAAGAAGGATATTACGATATTGAACCTACTCCTCAGAAGAAGAAAAACTAAGATCCTTTCTCCAAACCTTTCAAAGCAGCAATAGAATCGGAAACATAAACATTATCCGGTTCTATGGATCTCCAGTAGCAAAGAGTTCCGATCAGACGCTTCAGGTAAGCAGGATCATGAGAACCTATCCGGCGTTGATGCTCCGCAAGCCCTTTCGTCAGAATGAAATGGACATTCTTGCGTATCTCCCTTTTCTTTGCTTTGGGAATGGTCAGCTTCACACCGGAGCTGATGGAAACACCTGTGATAATCTTTCTCTTATGCCCACTCAAGAAACGGGTTTTCTTATGATTGATTTCAAACTTTTCCTCCCGAATGATCTGTTTAATCAGAGGCAATATCTGTTGCGCCGGAAAGACATCTCCCGAAAAGGTGAGATCATCCGCGTAGCGGGTATAAACCAGATTATATTCAGTAGCCAGTGCCGCCAGTTTTTTATCCATCTCATAAGAGATGATATTACTCAGTGCCGGACTGGTAGATGCTCCCTGAGGCAGACATCTGCGTACACAGCATAAAGCCGCAAGCACTCTTGCAATCTTCGGCGGATATCCCATACTCTCGAACATTTTCCGTACCCGCAGACTGCGTATAGAACCAAAGAAATCATGGATATCAGTTTTCAGCACATAGGGCTTGCCCAGATGCGGCCGGACATTATCGGAAATGGACATCTTGCACCGGAAACCGGTAGCGGCGGGATGTAGATTCACAAATGATAAAACGCGATGATTGATAGTATCCTGAATGGCTTTCAGTTCTTTGTCCGGTGCTGAAATCATACGGTAGCCTCCCTTTCTTTTACCAATCCAGAATTCCCGGTAATGTCCGGGAATATCTTTCAGTATCTCTTTCAGGGCCGCCTCTTCCACTCCCAACAGATTGGCACACTTCACCACTGCCTCCTCGTCGAACCATGGAATGGTGATCGGAGCAGAAGTACCAAAGTACCGGCTAAACCATCCTTTACGGGTAGTTTCTGTATCGGTAGTATCTTCCGTATTACTGCGGTTTCCGGCTTTCCACCTTTTGTATCCTTCCTGTTTCCGGCTCGAAGAGATAATCTTGTAAATCAACAAGCCGGTGACAATCAGTACCGCTATTAGAATTCCATTCATCTTACATAACTAAAAAAGGAAGAGGATGAGTATTTACTAATGTAAATCGTGGTATTTATACCAGAGTATTTACATTTCTAAGAAAGCTCCTGAGCTTACGAGGCGACTGCACCTCTTTCCTGCTAAATCTTTTTCTCATCCTCTTCGTACGCAAAAATATATCTTTTTTCACTTATAGCGCCAAAGAGAGACAATTTATTTTAATGTAGTAATGTCTTTTTTAATCAGATTCTATAACTTTGCCTCCCATAAAGAAAATATCTATACTATAATGAGTACATCCAAACACCCGAAAGGTCTTTACCTCGTCTTTGCTACCAGCACGGCAGAACGTTTCAGCTACTACGGTATGCGTGCTATCTTTATCCTGTTTCTAACCCAGGCTCTCTTGTTCGATAAGGAACATGCCGCCTCTATTTATGGCAGCTATACTGGACTGGTTTATCTTACTCCGCTCATCGGCGGATATATTGCTGATAAATACTGGGGCATCCGGCGTTCCGTTTTCTGGGGTGCCATGATGATGGCGGTAGGCCAGTTCCTGATGTTCTTCAGCGCGTCGATGCTGGATACTAAAGAGCTTTCCCACTGGTTGATGTATGGGGGACTCACCTTCTTGATTTTAGGAAACGGATGCTTTAAGCCTACAGTTTCGTCATTGGTCGGACAACTTTATGAACCGGGAGACAGACGCTTGGACTCTGCTTATACGATATTCTATATGGGTGTAAATGTGGGTTCTTTCTTTGCCCCACTGGTTTGCGGTTACTTCGGTGAGACGGGTGATCCTAATGATTTCAAATGGGGATTCCTGATTGCAGCAATTTTTACTCTATTTACCATAGTTATATTCGAAACGCAAAAAAATAAATACCTTATTGGTCCCGACGGCCAACAACTGGGAATCATTCCTGATGCTAAGAAAGATCAACCGAAAGTGGAAAAAACGATTCAACAAACAGCAGTGAATAATAATAAAAAGAAACGTAACTATTTACTTTTAGGTCTACTGGCCATCATACTCGCTATTTTCTTTTACTGGTGCTTCGGTGACGATTGGATCAGTATTGGTATCTTTACCGCCTGCATTGTATTTCCTGTCAGCATTTTATTGGAAGGTTCCCTGACAAAAATAGAACGTAGCCGAATTTTCGTCATCTATATCATCGCCTTCTTTGTCATCTTCTTCTGGGCAGCCTATGAACAAGCAGGTGCTTCACTAACCCTCTTCGCAGCTGAACAGACCGATCGTTTTGTCTTAGGTTGGGAAGTTCCAGCTTCATGGATACAGTCTCTCAATCCATTCTTTGTAGTAATCTTGGCTGCTATCATGCCAGGAGTCTGGAATTTACTCTATAAACGAGGCATAGAGCCAGCCTCTCCTACCAAGCAAGCCATTGGTTTATTGTTACTCTCTTTAGGATATTTAGTCATTTGTTTCGGTGTAAAAGAAACCCAACCTGGCGTAAAAGTCAGCCTCATTTGGCTAACCGGACTTTATTTTATACACACTATAGGTGAATTATGCCTCTCTCCTATCGGCTTATCCATGGTAAACAAACTCACCCCTGTCCGTTTTGCCTCTCTTATGATGGGAATCTGGTATCTTTCCACCTCTACAGCCAATAAATTTGCAGGTACTTTAGGCGGCCTTTATCCCGAAGACGGGAAAGTGAAAACCCTGCTCGGATTCCGTATTGAAACCATGTTCGACTTCTTTATGGTATTCGTTATCATGTCCGGCGTAGCCTCTCTTATCCTCTTCCTGCTCTCAAAGAAATTACAGAAGATGATGCATGGAGTAGAATAAAAATCGTATTTTTGTGCCAATTTTAAAAATCTATCCCTTATGGACACCATACAAATAAAAGACAAAAAGTTCACTGTTTCTATCAAGGAACAGGACATTCTGAAAGAAGTAACCCGCGTTGCAAATGAAATCAATCGCGATCTGGCTGGTAAAAATCCTCTGTTTCTCAGCGTCCTGAACGGCTCGTTTATGTTTACTGCTGATCTGATGAAAAACATTACTATTCCCTGCGAGATTTCTTTCGTGAAGCTGGCTTCTTATCAGGGGGTGTCCTCTACCGGGGTTATCAAAGAAGTGATCGGTATTACCGAAGATCTGACAGACCGTACGGTAGTGATTGTGGAAGATATTGTAGATACTGGCCTGACTATGCAACGTCTGCTGGACACGCTGGGCACACGTAACCCGAAAGAAATCCACATCGCTTCGTTACTGGTGAAACCTGATAAGTTGAAAGTAGATTTGAATATAGAATACGTAGCCATGGAAATTCCTAATGACTTCATTGTAGGTTATGGATTGGATTATGATGGCTTCGGGCGCAATTATGCGGACATTTATACAGTGGTGGATTAAAAAAGAATTTGAATTAGGTATAATATAAGTAACAGTTAAATTGTAAATCACAAATGTTGAACATTGTAATTTTCGGTGCTCCCGGTTCAGGAAAGGGAACACAAAGTGAGAAAATCGTAGAAAAGTACGGTATTAACCACATCTCAACCGGTGACGTGTTGCGTGCTGAAATCAAGAACGGCACAGAACTGGGCAAAACAGCTAAAAGTTATATCGATCAAGGCCAGTTGATCCCTGACGACCTGATGATTGATATCCTTGCAAGTGTATTCGACAGCTTTGAAGACAGCAAAGGTGTAATCTTCGACGGTTTCCCCCGTACGATTGCACAGGCAGAAGCTCTGAAGAAAATGCTTGCTGAAAGAAATCAGGGAGTTAGCGTGATGCTTGACCTGGATGTACCTGAAGACGAACTGATGGTCCGCCTCATCAAACGTGGTAAGGACTCCGGTCGTGCCGATGACAACGAAGAGACTATCAAGAAACGTCTCCATGTTTATCATTCACAGACTTCTCCGCTGATTGACTGGTACAAGCAGGAAGGACAATACCAGCACATCAAAGGACAAGGTGCATTGGAAGAAATCTTTGCTGATGTTTGCGCTGCAATCGACGCTGCAAAGTAAAGTAACACAATCATAATTTAGAAGCGCGGTAATACCCATGAAAATGATATTACCGCGCTTTGTTATTCTCCCGTCTGCCCTAAAATAACAAATAACTATTTCACGATCTTCTTTTTATATTCACGCGGGGTACATTGGATTTTCTTAAAGAATGTAGCATTAAACCGAGCTATAGAATTGAATCCACATTCGTATGCAATGTTGGTAATGCTCATGTCTGTAGTCAGTAATTTACGTTGTGCATGAGCTATTCTTAACTCAGCAATATAGTCACTTATTGTAGTACCAAATGCCTTCTTAAATATATGATTGGCATAATCAGGGTGCAGACCTACTGCATCACCGATATCATTGGCTTTAATATCATTACAATAATTCTTAGTAAGATATATGGCTATTTTTTCGATAAGTGTCGTTTGGTATGAAGCCAATGCTATACCATCATCTGAAGACTGTAAGTGATGAGCCATGCGAGTGATTCTGGTCTGCATTTCTAATAAAATAAGATCCGATTGCATATTAACGCCGCTATCTTTCAACCAATTATTTAGTAAGAACTCATCATATTGAGAATATTCATCTGTTTGTTCATATAGAATATCTCCTCTGAGCAAGCTGTCTACAAACTGTGCCGGAAGCTTCCAGGATAAAAAATGAGCAAAAGGAATGGTACATACATAATACTTTTCTACATTCTCATAATGAATTATTTGGTGAGGAATAAGTCCCCAGAATATCGTAAACCGCTTATTGGGTATCGTTATTTTTTCGTTGTGTCGCAAGTAAGTGATATTCCCTTGGGGCAAGTAATTTATCTCTATTTCATTATGCCTATCGTATCTTGGCATAACACGGGGTATCCATGTCTCACATGTAAGTCCATAAGGTTCAAACTCCTCACGGAACTTATCAAAACTGTAACATTTCTCGGAATTCATTATATTCGTATATAAAAATAGAGAGTGTTATTCACATTTTGGTGGTAAATTTGCAAAAATAATCTTTAAATGCCATGAAAAAAGTACTTTTCTTCTTTTTCTTTCTTACAGCATGGAGCCTTTATTCAGAGGCGCAAGTGGCTAATGAGGACAAACATCGGCTGATTGTAACCACTGATTTAGGGGGAACTGATCCGGATGATATCCAGTCAATGATACACTTGTTATTATGCTCAAATGTAATCGACATTGAGGGGTTAATCAGTTCACAAGTCTGGATGGATGACCCAGATAAAACAGCTAAAATTTCAAAGGTAGTAGAACAATTTGGAGAAGTTCTGCCTCGCTTGAATAAACATGCAGAAGGGTATCCCAGTTTGAATCAACTGCGGGCAATTATTAAACGAGGGCAACCTTCCTCTAACATGACCGGAGTAGGTCAAGATAAAGATTCTCCGGGATCAGAACTGATAATCTCGGTAGTCGATAAGAAAAAGGATCAACGCCCCGTATGGCTTGCAGCTTGGGGTGGAATGAATACGATAGCGCAAGCTTTATGGAAAGTGAAGCATACACGCAGCGAGAAAGACCTTAAGAAGTTTACTGCAAAAATCCGCATATATGATGTTCTAGGGCAAGATGATGCCGGAGCCTGGATAGCCAAGAACTTCCCGGAAATAGTATATATCAGAAATAAAGAAGTATATGGTTGGGGACCTTCCGATCAATGGCTTAAACAGAATATTCAAAGTCATCAGCCATTAGGCAAGCATTATCCTGACCGGAAGTGGGCAACGGAAGGTGACTCTCCTGCTTTCTTTTATGTATATGCCAATGGCCTGAACGTACCCGATTCACTTGAATATGGAGGATGGGGCGGTCGTTTCTCCAATCAAAAGACGAGTGGTATACGAGGTATGGATTTTATAGTGCGCAGCGGGAAAGATGAAACACAATATGACCCTTATTATATGCATGGAAGCTGCAAAGAGGGCTGTGCCGCCATCAACAAATGGCAGCAGCACATCTGGAATAATTTTGCAGCACGTATGTTGTGGACTACAACCGATGATTATAAAGCGGTGAATCACCATCCGCATGCAGTGCTTGATGGAGACCGTTCGCTAAAATGTATCTTTAAGAAGGTAAAAGCCGGAAATTCCATGGTTTTAGATGCCAGCGGTTCAACTGATCCTGATGGTAACAAGCTGATATACAAGTGGAGTGTTTATACTGAACCAAGCAGTTACAAAGGTGAAGTAAAAATAGAAGGGGATAATGCGGAAAAATGCAAAGTGCATATTCCTGCTGATGCTGCGGGCCAAAACATACATATCATTTTAGAATTGACAGATGAAGCAACTCCGGCACTTACCGTTTATAGACGAGTAGTGCTAAAAATAAGTTAGAAACGCCCTCCGCTACGGATTAATAAATAAAAAGGAATAAAAAAGTTTGAGGTAGTCTTGGAGAATCGTTACTTTTGCATCGAAAAAGAAAATAAGTATTTTAAAATCAATCGTAAGGAAAGAAATGGCTGAATCGAACTTTGTTGACTACGTAAAGATATATTGCCGCTCCGGAAAGGGCGGACGAGGCTCTACGCACATGAGGCGTGAGAAATACATACCCAATGGCGGCCCCGACGGAGGTGACGGAGGACGAGGAGGTCACATTATCCTGCGCGGTAACCGTAACTACTGGACGCTGTTGCATTTGCGCTACGACCGCCATGCACTGGCAGGACATGGAGAATCCGGTTCCAAGAACCGCAGTTTTGGTAAGGATGGAGAAGATAAGATTATTGAAGTTCCCTGTGGCACAGTGGTATACAATGCCGAAACAGGCGAATATATCTGTGACGTCACCGAGCATGGACAAGAAGTAGTTTTGCTGAAAGGCGGACGCGGCGGACTGGGTAACTGGCACTTCAAGACAGCCACCCGTCAGGCACCCCGCTTTGCACAACCGGGTGAACCGATGCAGGAAATGACAGTAATCATGGAGCTGAAGCTCTTGGCAGACGTAGGTCTGGTAGGCTTCCCGAATGCCGGAAAATCAACCTTGCTTGCTTCCGTATCTGCCGCCAAGCCCAAGATAGCCAACTATCCATTCACCACATTGGAACCCAACCTGGGTATTGTTTCTTACCGTGATAGCAAGTCGTTTGTCATGGCGGACATTCCCGGTATCATTGAAGGAGCCAGTGCAGGAAAAGGTTTGGGATTGCGCTTTCTGCGCCATATCGAGCGTAATTCTCTGTTGCTCTTCATGGTGCCTGCCGACAGCGATGATATCCGGAAAGAATATGAAATCCTGTTGAATGAGCTGAGCACTTTCAATCCTGAAATGCTGGACAAACAACGGGTACTTGCCATCACCAAGAGCGATATGCTCGATCAGGAATTGATGGACGAAATAGAACCTACACTCCCTGCAAACGTTCCGCATGTATTCATTTCTTCCATTACCGGTATGGGACTTTCCGTGCTGAAAGATATTCTTTGGGAAGAGTTGAATAAGGATAGTAACAAAATAGAAGCTATCGTTCACCGTCCGAAGGATGTAAGCAAACTCCAGCAAGAACTGAAAGACATGGGTGAGGATGAAGACCTCAGCTATGAATATGTGGAAGATGACGAGGACGTGGAAGACTTGGAAGACTTTGAGTATGAGGAAGAGGACTGGGAGGATGACAAGCAATGATTGCTCTGACAGAAGATAAACGAATGTTGGGATACGGGGTTATGACACCGTACTCCAACATTTTTTGTTTCGCAACTACCCGCCGGGGAGGTTTCAGCAAGGGAGATTATGCTTCTTTCAACTGTACGCCTTACACGGGGGATGATGCGGAATCTGTCCGTCGCAATCAAGAACTACTCTGCAACTCCATGCCTCAACACCCTAAAGAATTAGTCATTCCGTTCCAGACACATGGTACAAAGGTGGAGGTGATTGATGAAAAGTATCTCAATGCCACATCTGACGAGCGAACGGTCATGCTGCAAGGGGTGGATGCACTAATCACAAAGGAACCGGGTTGCTGCATTTGCATTTCTACGGCAGACTGTATTCCTATCCTGTTGTATGATCGCAAAAACCAAGTGGTAGCCGCCGCCCATGCAGGTTGGCGAGGAACGGTGAATTACATAGCCGGACACACTCTCGACAGGATGCGGGCGCTCTACGGAACCGATGGAAAAGACGTAATCGCTTGTATCGGCCCCGGCATATCCTTGCCTTCTTTTGAAGTAGGCGAAGAAGTGTACGAAGCTTTCCGCATGAACGGTTTTGCAATGGACTATATATCAGAATGGAAACCGGAAACACATAAGCATCATATAGACCTATGGGCTGCGAACCGGATGCAGTTGCTCGATTTTGGCGTACCCGGCGAGCAAATAGAAACATCTGGTATTTGCACTTATATGAGACATGAAGAATTTTTCTCGGCAAGACGGCTGGGGATTAAATCAGGACGTATACTATCGGGAATTATGATAGTAGACACAAAACCATAACTTTTTAATATGAAGAACATTTTGTCCAAAGGGCAACTATCAATTCTCATTGTACTGGGAATTTTGATTCTTGACCAAGTCATAAAGATTGAGGTTAAAACGAATATGTTTTATAATGAAAGCATTCATATCACAGATTGGTTTTATCTTCGTTTTATAGAAAATCCCGGTATGGCTTTCGGTATGCAGATAGTGCCTAAAGCCATTCAGACTATTGCCCGCACAATATTTGCTATCGCAATTGGATGGTATATCGTCATACTTATTAAAGCTAAATATAAGCGTGGCTATATTGCATGTATTTCATTGATACTGGCAGGAGCTATCGGGAATATCATCGACAGCATATTCTATGGCGTTATTTTCAGTAAGAGTACACCCACCGAGATTTCTACTTTCGTACCTATAGGGGAAGGATATACCGGTTGGCTGCATGGAAAAGTGGTCGACATGTTCTACTTTCCTCTTTTTGAGTTTAACTGGCCAAGCTGGATGCCATTTATAGGAGGAGACAATTTTGTATTCTTCAGTCCGGTATTCAATTTAGCGGATGCTGCCATCAGTTGCGGAGTGATTATCTTATTTTTGTTTTACATGAAAAGTTTAAATAGTAGTTTTAGTTTATGTACCAGATCACCGTATCAGAAGAAATAAAGAATGCCTGCCCCATCTTCAAAGGTGCAGCCGTCTATGCAGAAGTTACCAATACAGCCTTTTGCGAAGGACTTTGGGAAGAAATCAACACTTTCACCCGGGAACTGACTTCCACTACCCAGCCGGAGGACATCAAACTGCAACCCGCCATTGCAGCTACCCGCGAAGCTTATAAACGCTGCGGCAAAGCCCCAAGCCGTTACCGTCCTTCTGCCGAAGCCTTGCGCCGCCGTCTGATGCGCGGAATTGCCCTTTACCAAATAGATACATTGGTTGACCTGATTAATCTGGTATCCCTGCGCACCGGTTATTCCATCGGTGGTTTCGATGCGGACAAGATACAGGGCACTGACCTCAAACTGGGAGTTGGACGCGCCGAAGAACCATTCGAAGGTATCGGACGGGGTGTGCTGAACATCGAAGGACTTCCGGTCTATCGCGATGCCGTAGGCGGTATCGGTACTCCTACCAGCGACAACGAACGTACTAAAATGGATTTAGGCACCCAGCATATCCTTGCCATCGTCAATGGTTACAGCGGACAGGAAGGTCTGCGGGAAGCTGCCGAGATGATACAGGAATTACTGAAAAAATATACTTCTTCGAATGGAGGAGAAATTATCTATTTTGAATAACGAGAAGGACCTTTAATCATGAACATATTCTTTCTGCTGCTGTCATTCGCACTGGCTTATACTCCGCCTGAAGAGAAACCTAGCTTCTCGCAAATGGAAATCAATCATATCCGGGTTACTACACCGGGGCTTTTCGATAACGAAAAGTTGTTAGAATTGCATCTGGAGCAAATACCTGACACCGCTTATTGCTTTCCGCTTCCCGGAGGAAAAGTGATTTCTCCTTACGGACGTGGTGGCGGCCGTCACTCGGGCATTGATATCAAGACTTGCGCCAAAGACACGATACGCAGTGCTTTCGATGGCATTGTACGTATGTCGAAGCCTTACAGTGCTTACGGCAACGTAATCGTTGTGCGCCATTCTTCGGGATTGGAAACGATATACAGCCATAATTTTAAGAATCTTGTTCAGAGCGGTGACGCCGTTAAAGCCGGACAACCCATTGCACTGACCGGACGTACCGGACGGGCCAGCACCGAACACCTTCATTTTGAAACCCGCATCAACGGGCAGCATTTCAACCCCAATCTCATTTTCGATTTCAAAGAAAGGACACTCCGCAAAGAGTGTATTCACTGCACCAAGAATGGAAAAGGCGTCATCGTGAAGCCTGCAACAAAAAAAACAGCCGGAACCAGCTAAGTATCCAAACGTTTCACTAAATTTGCAACTGTTTTACCTATAAAACGACATGAACTTATAAACAATTCAATGATAGAAAAACTGATTGTTCTTGAGGATATCGATCCGGTTATCTTTTACGGTGTGAATAACGCCAATATGCAGTTGATAAAAGCTTTGTACCCCAAACTGCGCATTGTTGCACGCGGCAATGTCATCAAAGTGTTGGGAGATGAAGAAGAGATGTGCGCATTCGAAGAAAACATTACCAAACTGGAAAAATACTGCGCCGAATACAACTCATTGAAAGAAGAGGTGATCATCGATATCATCAAAGGAAATGCACCGCAAGCAGAAAAATCAGGTAACGTCATCGTATTCAGCGTGACAGGCAAACCGATCATCCCCCGCAGTGAAAATCAGCTTAAACTGGTAGAAGGTTTCGCCAAGAACGACATGGTATTTGCCATAGGTCCTGCCGGTTCGGGAAAGACGTATACTGCCATTGCCCTTGCCGTACGTGCCCTCAAAAATAAAGAGATCAAGAAAATCATCCTCAGTCGTCCTGCCGTGGAAGCCGGTGAGAAGCTTGGATTCCTGCCCGGTGACATGAAGGATAAGATAGACCCGTATCTGCAACCGTTGTATGACGCCTTACAGGATATGATTCCGGCTGCCAAGCTGAAAGAATACATGGAACTGAACGTCATTCAGATTGCTCCCCTCGCCTTTATGCGCGGACGGACGTTGAATGATGCTGTCGTAATTCTGGATGAAGCGCAGAACACCACTACCCAGCAGATCAAGATGTTCCTCACCCGTATGGGTATGAACACCAAGATGATCGTAACGGGAGATATGACACAGATCGACCTGCCCTCTTCCCAGACTTCGGGACTGGTACAGGCACTCCGCATCCTGAAAGGTGTGAAAGGCATCAGCTTTGTGGAACTGAACAAGAAAGATATTGTGCGTCACCAATTGGTAACCCGCATTGTAGATGCCTACGAGAAATTTGATAAGGAAACCAAAGCCGAACGGGAAAAAAGAAAACTCACCACAGGGTAACACCGAGTCTCACAGAGCAGAAAAGAACTCTGTGAGACTCGGTGTCACTCTGTGGTGAAAACCATAGAAAATATCCAAATCATAAATATAACAATGATGAAAGCATTAACAAAAACTGATTTCAATTTTCCGGGACAGAAAAGTGTGTACCACGGAAAAGTACGCGATGTTTATAACATCAATGGTGAAAAGCTGGTTATGGTAGCAACCGACCGTATCTCTGCATTCGACGTTGTTTTGCCGAAAGGCATTCCTTTCAAAGGACAAATGCTGAATCAGATTGCAGCCAAATTCCTGGATGCTACTACTGACATTTGCCCTAACTGGAAGACAGCTACACCCGACCCGATGGTAACGGTAGGTGTGATGTGCGAAGGTTTCCCCATCGAAATGATTGTACGCGGTTATCTTTGCGGTAGCGCATGGCGTACTTACAAAAGCGGTGTACGCGAAATCTGTGGTGTGAAGTTGCCCGAAGGAATGAAGGAAAACCAGAAGTTCCCCGAACCCATCATCACCCCGACTACGAAAGCTGAAATCGGTGAACACGACGCAGACATTTCAAAAGAAGAAATCCTTGCTAAAGGTCTGGCTACTCCCGAAGAATATGCCGTATTGGAGAAATACACCATGGCACTCTTCAACAGAGGAACCGAGATCGCGGCAGAACGTGGTCTGATTCTGGTAGATACGAAGTATGAATTCGGTAAGCACAACGGTACTATTTACCTGATGGATGAAATCCATACACCGGACTCCAGCCGCTACTTCTATTCTGAAGGTTATCAGGAACGCTTTGAAAAAGGCGAAGCACAGAAACAACTTTCTAAAGAATTCGTTCGCGAATGGTTGATGGACAATGGTTTCCAGGGCAAGGAAGGACAACAAGTTCCGGAAATGACAGACGAAATCGTAGCTTCTATCAGTGAGCGTTACATTGAACTATACGAGCATATCACCGGAGAGCAATTCGTGAAAGAAGATACCAGCAACATTGCTTCACGTATCGAGAAGAACGTAACGGAATACTTAAATAAGTGATAAACGGTTTAGTGATAAGTGATTAGTAGATTTATTAATCACTTATCACTAACCACTAAACACTATCAACATGGATTATCCCCAGGAACATATCAAACCTTACGGTGAGGACGGAAAGAAGAGTGAACAGGTAGAAGAAATGTTCGACAACATTGCTCCTGCTTATGATAAGCTGAACCATACCCTTTCATTAGGCATCGACCGCAGTTGGCGCCGGAAAGCGATCCATTGGTTAAAGCCTTTCCAACCAAAGCGCATCATGGACGTAGCCACCGGTACAGGTGACTTTGCCATTCTTGCCTGCCGCGAGTTGCAGCCTGACGAACTGATAGGCACCGACATCTCAGAGGGAATGATGGACGTGGGACGTAATAAAGTAAAACAGGCGCACCTTTCGGACAAAATATCCTTTGCCCGGGAGGACTGCACCTCTCTCTCATTTGCCGATGACACGTTCGATGCTGTAACCGTAGCGTTCGGCATCCGCAACTTCGAAGGGTTGGACAAAGGGTTGGCGGAAATGTGCCGAGTGCTGAAAACCGGAGGACATCTCGTCATCCTGGAACTCTCCACACCGGACCGTTTTCCGATGAAACAACTTTTCACCATCTACTCCAAAGTAGTCATTCCCCTGCTCGGCAAATGCCTGTCAAAAGACAATAGTGCTTACACCTACCTGCCCCAAAGCATCCGTGCTTTCCCGCAAGGCGAAGTGATGCAGGAAGTTATTCGCAAAGCAGGTTTCAGTCAGGTTAATTTCCGCAGACTGACATTCGGTATATGCACTCTTTATACTGCGACTAAATAGAGTGATAAAGTGACAAAGTGATAGAGTGATAAGTGATATCACCTATCACATTACCGCTCTACCACCTTATATATAGTATTATTAACGTTAGCACACTAAGAGAATTATGCAGAAATACGGTTTAATAGGCTATCCGCTGAGACATTCGTTTTCCATCGGATATTTCAATGAAAAGTTCAAATCGGAGAATATCGACGCCGAATATGTAAACTTTGAGATACCCAACATCAATGACTTTATGGAAGTCATAGAGGAAAATCCCAACCTCTGCGGACTTAATGTGACCATCCCGTACAAGGAGCAGGTCATCTCCTTTCTTGACGAACTGGACAAAGATACCGCAAAGATCGGCGCAGTGAACGTCATCAAAATCATCCGCCAGCCGAAGGGAAAAGTAAAGCTTGTCGGCTACAACTCGGATATCATAGGATTTACACAGTCCATTGAGCCTTTACTGCAACCCCACCACAAGAAGGCGCTGATTCTGGGCACAGGCGGTGCATCCAAAGCCATCTATCGCGGACTGGCTAATCTGGGCATCGAAAGCGTATTCGTATCGCGTACGAAAAAGGAATCGTCTTACCTCACTTATGACGAACTGACACCGGAGATCATGCAGGAATATACTATTATCGTAAACTGTACACCCGTAGGCATGTATCCTAAGGTGGATTTCTGTCCGGATATTCCTTATGATCAATTAACTCCCAACCATTTACTCTACGATTTGTTATATAATCCCAATGAAACCCTTTTCATGAAAAAGGGAGAGGCTCATGGCGCCGTTACTAAAAACGGACTGGAAATGCTGTTATTGCAAGCATTTGCCGCATGGGAAATATGGAACAAATAGAGTGAAAGGAAGGAAAGATGAAGAAAGGTATCAAGTACAGTCTGCTCGGACTGTTAGCAGTTATCATTATTGCCCTCACAGGTGCGAGTTTCTACATGCTCGGCTACTCGCTGAGACCGGAGCACAACAAAGGGAAAGATATTCCCGGCTCCTACGAGTATATGCTCAGCGAGTACCCGCAAATCAAGCCTTGGATAGATAGTTTGCAAACTGTCGGTGCTTTACGGGATACCTTTATTATCAACCCTGAAGGGGTGCAACTGCATGCCATTTACGCAGCCGCTCCCGAACCTACCCACAAAACAGCCGTCATCGTGCATGGCTATACGGACGATTGCATCCGTATGCTAATGATAGGTTACCTTTACAACAAAGATTTAAAGTATAACATTCTGCTGCCCGACCTGCAGAATCAGGGATTAAGCGGAGGCCCTGCCATTCAAATGGGTTGGAAAGACCGGCTGGACGTTTTGCGCTGGATGGACATTGCCAACGATATTTACGGCGGAAATACCCAGATGGTAGTACATGGCATCTCTATGGGTGCCGCCACCACTATGATGGTATCCGGTGAGCCTCAACAACCTTTTGTGAAATGTTTTGTGGAAGATTGCGGTTATACCAGCGTATGGGACGAATTCTCCTACGAGTTGAAGGGACAGTTCGGGTTGCCTCCTTTCCCGTTGATGTACACCACCAGTTGGCTGTGTAACGCGAAATACGGTTGGAACTTCAAGGAAGCTTCTTCGCTGAATCAGGTCAGGAAATGCAAACTGCCGATGTTCTTCATTCATGGCGATGCAGATACATACGTACCCACCTGGATGGTATATCCCCTCTACGAGGCAAAATCGGAACCCAAAGAATTGTGGCTTGCCCCCGGTGCCACACACGCCATGTCCTACAAGGATCACCCGGAGGAATACACCGAACGTGTGAAGAATTTTGTAGGAAAATACATCTATTGATGTGATTTTTCCTATATTCGCCACACAAATACATTAGTATGAAAAGATTAATCTCCATAAGTTTATTCCTATGCCTGCTGCTATCCATGCAGGCACAGAAGGTCTATACTACAGACAATATCCCCAAAGTACATCTTCAGAACAAAATGCGCTATGTCTGCAATCCGGACGGCATCCTCTCTCAGACTGCCTGCGACAGCATCGACCGTATGCTGTATGCATTGGAACAACAGACCGGCATTGAGACAGTAGTTGCCGTAGTTCCGTCCATCGGCAATGATGATTGCTTTGACTTTGCACACCGCCTGCTCAATGAATGGGGTGTGGGAAAGAAAGGAAAGAATAATGGTCTGGTCATTCTTCTGGTGACCGACCAGCGCTGCATCCAGTTCTATACTGGTTATGGACTGGAAGGAGACCTGCCCGATGCCATCTGTAAACGTATCCAGACGCGCGACATGATTCCTTATCTGAAAGATGGTAACTGGGATGCAGGTATGGTTGCCGGTGTGCGTGCCGTATGCGGCAGACTGGACGGCAGCATGGTGAATGATACAGATGATGAAGAAGACATTTCCTTCTTCGGCATTCTGGCAGCAGTTATCGGATTCTTTGTTGTTGCCGGAGGAATCGGCTGGATGGCGGCACGTGCCGCAAGTAAATGTCCCAACTGCGGACAGCATAAATTACAACGTACCAGCAGCAAAGTGGTTTCACGGATCAACGGAGTAAAAACGGAAGATGTTACCTACACTTGCCGCAACTGCGGACACAAGGTAGTACGCCGCAAACAGTCGTATGATGAAAACTATCGCGGAGGTGGCGGAGGAGGTCCGGTCATCTTTGGCGGTGGCGGAGGCTTCGGCGGAGGAGGCGGTGGCTTCAGCGGAGGCAGCTTCGGTGGAGGTATGGGAGGTGGCGGAGGTGCCGGTTCTCGATTCTGATGCACAGCAGAAATATATAAATTGTATAATCATTTAATAAAAGAAAAGTATGAAGAAATCAACTATTATCATTCTTGTTGTTTTAGCTCTCCTCGTCATTTGGGGTGTCACTGGTTATAACGGACTGGTAACTATGGATGAAAACGTAAGCGGACAATGGTCAAACGTTGAAACACAATATCAACGCCGTGCCGACTTGATTCCGAATCTGGTTAGTACGGTAAAAGGATACGCTTCTCATGAAAAAGAAACTCTGGAAGGTGTGGTAGAGGCTCGCAGCCAGGCTACTCAAATTAAAGTAGATGCTAATGATCTGACTCCGGAAAAGTTGGCTGAATACCAGAAAGCTCAAGGTGCGGTAACTTCTGCATTGGGTAAGTTGCTTGCCATTACTGAGAATTACCCCGACTTGAAAGCAAACCAGAATTTCCTGGAACTGCAAGCTCAATTGGAAGGTACTGAAAACCGTATCAACGTGGCACGTACCAACTTCAACAATGCAGCAAAGGATTTCAATACTGCTATTCGCCGCTTCCCGAGAAACATTCTTGCAAGTCTGTTCGGTTTCGAAAAACGTGCTTACTTTGAAGCTTCCGAAGGAGCTGAAACAGCACCGCAGGTACAGTTCTAAATAAGTATATCCCTACCGTAACAAACGGTTCTATAAAAAACAAGTACCCCTTCCACTCATCGGAAACTCCGATCTATTCGAGTTTCCAGAGTGAAAGGGGTACTTTCATTTTTTAAGATGACTACTGCAAATCCGTTATTGCCTCTTTCAATTCTTTTATCCCGCTCCATGCTTTAAGGAACAAACGAATTCCTATCAGCGTTCCTACAACAAGACCAGTCCAGGCACCTATCAATATATAACGATCCCCCATTTGGGACATATCCCATATCATACTTGCCAGTAAAGGTACGGCACACAACACACTCACAGCTATCCCCACTTTGAAAGACATCCGAAAACGGCTCTCCGCCAGACACACTTCACGCACAGTCATCTTCAGGCAATCAATCTTCCTTAACAGCAACATCCATGTGAATTGCCGGGCTATTATCACAGCTACAAACAGAAACAACAGCACCCACGTTGACATGCTAAAATCACACATCTGATTATGAACAATATACCAGCAAAAGAAAGGTAAACAGATCACTACAATCGTAAATCGACGCAACACACGATCCTGGACCTTCTTTACTTTACTGACTACCTTATTATTTAGTTGCTGGCGCTGGTCCATTTCCAGGCGTCCGAGCCTTTCTTCCATGATATTCCAATTTTGTTTTAATTCTTCCAGTTCCATAATCTGTTTTATTTTAGCTATTCGCCTGTTTTGTAAGTTTATCCTTAATTCGTTTCAATTTTGAAGCTACGGTATTGCGCGGCACGCCGACAATTTCCGCAATCTCTTCGTAAGAATTCTCATCCAGCCACAGCAAGATGACGGCACGTTCAAACTTATCCAGTCCCGCAATGAGACGATACATCTCTTTCAAGCGTTTGGTCGTTTCACTATCTTCTGCTTCCAAGCCGTAGAGGGAATCCAAGGAAGTATGTTCGCCCCGGCGTTGCTGCTGGCGATAGAAGGAGATACAGGTATTCAATCCCACGCGGTAAATCCACGAAGAAGGTTTACCCTTTCCTTCATAACCCTCGAAGCCTTTCCAAAGGTTTATTACTACATCCTGGTAGAGATCTTTAAAATTATCCCCGTCCGTAGCATACATGTAGCAGATTTTATAGATCACTCGCTTGTATTCCTCGATGAGGGAAGTGAACTGTTTTTCCTTATCATTTTGTTCCATCTTAAGATAGTCTTTTATACATAAGACGCCCGGTTTGGGAATTAGTTGCAGAGGAAAGAAAAAAAAGAAAATTGAGGAGATATATTACAGGGTAAGGTATGAGCCAAATGATAATTCCAATATTAAATAGATAGAGTATCTCAATTATTATGTAAACAGAGTATCGCAATTGAGGTTGTGTCAAAACATTGGCACAACCTTTTTTGATGATTTACAGTCCTGCTATATTTCCTTTTGTCTACG
>ERZ773264.1880-NODE-1880-length-22583-cov-3.977717_pt1 | contig 22583 bp, 18 predicted proteins | sample MGYA00511910_ERZ773264 | MGnify/ENA primary metagenome ERZ773264 (study PRJEB29015, sample SAMEA2737739) | human gut metagenome | biome: human gut; feature: human-associated habitat; material: faeces | place: China | collected 2012 ... | reverse complement strand
TTACTATGGGTCTTCCAAAGGCTGAAGAAGTTCTTCGTGAAGCTATGGCTATGGGTGCTGACAACGGAATCTTAGTAACAGATAGAGTTTTAGGTGGTGCTGATACTTGGGCTACATCAACGACTCTTGCCGGTGCACTTAGAAACATTGATTACGATTTGATCATTACAGGTCGTCAGGCTATTGATGGTGATACAGCACAGGTTGGTCCTCAGATCTCTGAGCACCTTGATATCCCTGTAATCTCTTATGCAAAAGCAATTAAGGTTGAGGGTGACAGTGTGATCGTTGAACGTCAGTATGATGATGGCTATCATGTAGTAAAGGCTAAGATGCCTTGCCTTGTTACAGCACTTTCAGAATTAAATGAGCCTCGTTATATGACTCCAGGCGGAATCTTTGATGCTTACGATGCTGAGATTACAGTATGGGGCAGAAAAGACCTTAAAGATGTTGATGATTCTAATATCGGTCTTGCAGGATCACCTACAAAGATCGCTAAAGCTTCTGACAAAGTTAGAAAGGGAGCAGGCGAGAAGGTTACTCCTGAAGATGCAGATCAGGCAGTTTCATACATCATGGACAAATTAAAAGAGAAACATGTAATCTAAAATTTATAAGGAAGTGGTGACTAAAATGGGTTTAGAAGAATATAAGGGTGTCTATGTCTTTGCACAGCAGGTAGACAACGAATTAAGCGGAATCGCTTTTGAATTGCTTGGAAAAGCAAAAGAACTTGCAAGTGACCTTGGTACAGATGTAACAGCCGTTCTTATCGGTTCTGATGTTAAAGGTCTTACAGATGAATTAGCAGAGTATGGTGCAGACAAGGTTATCGTTGTAGATGATCCTGAGTTAAAAGAGTACAGAACAGAGCCATATGCTCATGCATTATCTTCAGTAATCAACGAGTACAAGCCTGAAATCGTATTAGTTGGTGCAACAGCTATCGGTCGTGATTTAGGACCTCGTGTATCAGCTCGTGTTCAGACAGGTCTTACAGCAGACTGTACTGTACTTGAGATTGGTGATTTCCCAATCAATGCAATTCCTGGACAGGAAGATAAACAGAAGCACAATCAGCTTCTCATGACTCGTCCTGCATTCGGTGGTAACACTATCGCTACTATCGCTTGCCCTGACAATCGTCCACAGATGGCAACAGTTCGTCCTGGTGTTATGCAGAAAATCGAGCCTGTAAAGGGTGCAAAAGCAGAAGTTATCGAGTACAATCCTGGATTTACTCCAAACAACAAATATGTTGAGATTCTTGACATCGTTAAAGATCTTTCAGATACAGTTGATATCATGGATGCAAAAATCCTTGTATCAGGTGGTCGTGGAGTTGGAAGCAAAGAGAACTTTGCAATGCTTCAGGATCTCGCTGATGTAATCGGCGGAACAGTTAGCTGCTCACGTGCAGTAGTAGATAACGGATGGATGCCAAAAGAGTTACAGGTTGGACAGACAGGAAAGACAGTTCGTCCTAATGTTTACTTTGCAATCGGTATTTCAGGTGCTATCCAGCACACAGCAGGTATGGAAGAGTCAGACATCATCGTTGCAATCAACAAAGATGAGACAGCTCCTATCTTCGATGTAGCTGATTATGGTATCGTAGGCGACCTCAACAAGATCGTACCAAAGCTTACAGAAGCTTTAAAAGAGGTTGTAAAATAGACCGAGCTTGTTAAAGCGAGGGATGCTTCTTGACTTTCAGTCAAGAAGAGACAATTTATAATTATATTTTGGTAGTTCTTTAATTCATATATAAAGGCGGCATATCCGGTTTTGGGTATGCCGCCTTTTTAATTGTTGCATGATTTTTATATTTGAAAACTTATTTTTTATTCCATATCCGTTAGGTATAATGATATTTGTTGTAATAATGTCAAAAACTCAATAGAATTTGTTTATAATAAATTTAAAAAATTCTATTGAGATTTTTTATCTATTATAGTATAATATGTTAGGTTTGTGCGGAAAAAATATGGAAAATGATAACAAATTCAGTATATCTGCATTAGCTTAGTTTTTACAGTGAAAATGTTGTGGCTGAGATTTTTAGAAATTAATAATATACAGGGGAGTTATGTATATTATGTTTGTCAGACTGCAACTTAAAATAAATAGGTTACTATTGGTATTATACAAATATAATAGGAGGATTGCCATGCGTGGAATTGACACACAGACAAAGAAAATCAGGGAACAGGTATTTGAGGAAGTAGCACGTGCTGCTTACAGTACAGGAGATGTAAGCCACGAGTTGGAGGAAATACCATACAAGATAACACCATCGGATGTTCCGCTTTACCGTGAGAGCATTTGGAGAGAAAGAGCTATTGCATCAGAAAGAGTTCGTCTTGCAATGGGACTTTCACTCAGACCATTAGACAGACCGGTACATATAACAGAGGGATTTGCAGAGAGTAATATTTCTGAAAAATATTATGAGCCGCCTCTTATGCAGGTTATTCCATCGGCTTGTGATATGTGTGAGGACAACAAGATTGAAGTCAGCAATATGTGTCACGGTTGTGTAGCACATCCATGTATGGAAGTCTGTCCAAAAGAAGCTATCTCAATGGTTGACGGACACGCATTTGTAGATCAGGACAAATGTATCAAATGTGGCAAATGTATAGCTATATGCCCATACCATGCGATTATCAAGAAAATCAGACCTTGTGCCGAAGCTTGCGGAATTAATGCTATCGAGAGTGATGAGCATGGTCGTGCAAAGATAAATGATGAGAAGTGTGTATCATGTGGTCAGTGTATGGCGAGCTGTCCGTTTGGAGCTATTGCTGATAAATCACAGATATTCCAGATGATCAGAGCTATCCAGCACGGTGATGAAGTTATTGCAGAGATTGCCCCGGCATTTGAGGGTCAGTTTGGAGCTGATGTTACGCCTGCACAGGTTATCGCTGCATTAAAAGAATGTGGATTTAAGGATGTACATGAGGTTGCTCTCGGAGCAGATATCGGTGCAGTATCAGAAGCACATCATTATGTAAAGGAAGTAGTAAATGGAGATCTTCCATTTCTTCTTACATCATGTTGTCCTGCATGGTCAATGCTTGCTAAGAAGTATTTCCCTGATATTATCGACAGCGTATCTCAGGAGCTTACTCCTATGGTTGCAACTGCGAGAAGTATCAAGAAGAAATATCCAAACTCAAAGGTAGTATTTATAGGACCTTGTGCAGCTAAGAAGCTTGAGGCATCAAGAAGAACTGTGCGAAGTGATGTTGATTTTGTTATTACATTTGAAGAATTAAATGCAATATTTAAAGCAAAGAATATTGATTTTAGCAAATATGATAAGGGTCGTTCAATGCATGAAGCAACAGGAGCAGGACGCGGATATGCTGTTGCAGGTGGAGTTATCAGTGCAATTGAGCAGTGTATCGAAGAATACTATCCTGGAACAGAAGTTCAGACGGAACATTGTGAGGGTCTTGCAGATTGTAAGAAGATGCTTCTTCTTGCAAAAGCCGGAAAGAAAGACGGCTGCATGATTGAGGGAATGGGCTGTCCAGGCGGATGTGTAGCAGGTGTTGGAACTATTCTTCCGATAAACAAGGCTAAACTTGCCGTTGCTAAGACTGTTAAAGAGTCTACAACTAAACTTCCGGCAAAAGATTTGCTTGAAATTGAATTACCTTAAGTATAACTTGAGAGTGACAGTTCAGCTATAAAGATAATTGACAGTACTAGAGCTTGCAGACAGATTTATGAATGTAATAAATGAAAGGCTGAATGCAGAATTAGCAAATATTCAAAGCAGATTAAGAATGTCTGATTTGAATGTTAAAAAGTTATTTAGTTTTTAATTAGGTGACATCATATTGAAATAATTAATACAGTCTGATAATATATATTGTATTGTCAGACTGTATTTTGTTATGCAAAGGTCAAAAGCAGACGGCAATGTATGTTTGCAAAAATTGCATTGCAATGAAGCAATCCGTGGCATTAGTTGTGGTCAAAATGCCTTTTGCTTCGATATAATACAAATTATATATAGAAGATATAGCAGATTTAAGTGGTTTCATAGGTTTTGTTTTCACAATATATTGCAATATAAAAACAGTCTGTTTTATACTTAAAATTTCAAATATGTAAAAATCATAGGATTGGAGAGTGTCATGTTAGAAATTATCAAATCAATTATTTTTGGAATCGTTGAGGGAATTACCGAGTGGCTGCCAATAAGCAGTACGGGGCATATGATTCTACTTGATGAATTTATAAAGATGGATGTATCTGATAAATTCAGAGAGATGTATCTTGTAGTTATCCAGCTTGGAGCAATAATGGCGGTAGTTCTTCTTTTCTGGTGGAGAATATGGCCGTTTTGTAAAGAGGAGAATTTTAAAAAACATTATGTAAAACACAAAGTTGCCGGTTTTTTAGATAATTTTAAGTTTATCAAGCAGGATATATTTATAATGTGGTTTAAGATAGTAGCCGCCTGTGTTCCGGCAATTATTGTTGAAGTTGCATTCGGGGATAATCTGGAAAAATGGTTTTATAATTACAAAACCGTAGCAATAATGCTTATATTGATAGGTATTGTATTTATTATTGTCGAGGAAAAGAACAAGAAAAATATACCTTCAGTTAATAAAATTGGTCAGATCACATATACGACAGCTTTTTGGATAGGAATGTTCCAGCTTGTAGCAGCAGTATTTCCGGGGACATCAAGATCAGGAGCAACTATCATAGGCGGACTTATACTTGGTCTTTCGAGAACAGTAGCGGCAGAGTTTACATTTTATCTTGCGATTCCGGTTATGTTTGGGGCAAGTCTTATAAAAATAATTAAATTTGGACTTGGTTTTTCTGCTCTTGAAGCAGGAATATTGCTTACAGGTATGTTAACGGCATTTATAGTATCACTTTTTGTGATAAAATTCCTCATGGGATATATTAAAAAGCATGATTTCAAAGTATTTGGCTGGTATAGAATTATTTTGGGGGTACTTGTACTCGGATATTTTGCGTTGGCAGGTTAAATAAATCCGGATGTGTGTAAATAAGCAAATGATTATGAATAGTATAGAAAAAGTATAAAAAAACTGAGAAAAAACAGTAAAATAGTTGTTTTACAGCTTGACATAATATTTTTAACAATGTACAATATTACTCGATAGTAGGAAACACCTACTACCCTTTTTTCAATTCATACCTAGGCATCCTGTACCCGCAGGATGCCCCCTTTTTTTATATGGAATTTATACAGTAAGGGTATATAATATCAAAACATATGTTTTGGTATTATGTCAAAACTTATGTTTTGATGTTGTTGACAAGAACCCGTATAAGCATTATTATATCAGTCAGAGACTTTAACTTTTTAAGGAGGTGTTCGTATGGATTTTCAGAGGATTGATGAAAATACTGTTCAGTGTAGAATGACAGAGGAGGAAATGAATTCATACGGTTTTGCGATAGAGGATTTTTTTACAAATCAGGAAAGGTCAAGAGAGTTTCTTGAGAGTATCGTTGAGATGGCAGAGGAAGAGATTGGCTATGAGATAGAAAGCGGCATGGTGTCTATGCAGCTTATGCGTATGCCGGACAATTCTCTTACTATTACATTTACTGACAGAGGGGAAGATGCCATTCACAATATGCTCAATCAGATACAAAATCTTGCGGGCATACTTGATGAGTCTGGCACACCGGATGTTGTTGTGAACGGTGTGTTAAAGGAAAAAGACGAGTCAGGTGATGAAGAACTGTCAGAAGCAGCCACTGATGAGGTGGAAAATGTGCAGATGGACAAGTTTAAAAATGATAATTCTCTTTCAGAGGATGAGCAAAAGAAAGCGTTTAAACAGCATTTAAAAGATATTGAAAAGCAGAAGAAGGCAAAAGAAAAGCAGGCAGCATCAGCAGCAAAGGTATTTTGCTTTGATACTTTGCATGATATAGAAAGATTTGCCGAGACTTTGAAACTTGACAAAAATATTCCAAGCAAACTTTATAAAGATGTTTCAAATGGAAAATATTATCTGTTTGTTAAAAAAGGTAAACTTAAGTTTAGTGATTATACAAGAGTCTGTCATAAACTTACGGAATATGCAAAGTTATGTTCACAGCAGGCATACATAGAGCAGTATTGCAAGGAACATTTTGAGTGTCTTATTTCTAAAAATGCTCTTAAGGTATTGAAAGAATATTAATAAATAAAGTGGGAGTATTGTAGTATAGCATGAGATATAATTATGATTTAGATGATACATCAGTAAATCCGAGGAAGATAATTACCGGTATCCTTATCACTTTAATTGAGATAGCGATAGTCGTACTTGCAGCTTTTTTGATAGTCCGCTATGGTCTTGAAAGAATGACTATGTCAGGAAATGGCATGGAGCCGACTGTAAAAGATGATGACTCAATTCTTATAAATAAAATGTCGTATAAACTTCATTCCGTAAAAAGAAATGATGTTGTGGTTTTGAGACAGAATGGAAGTGAGCATAATTATTATGTGGTGCAGAGGGTTATCGGTCTGCCGGGGGAAAAGGTCAAGATAACTAACGGTGAAGTCTATATTGATGGAAAAGTTCTTGATGAAAAGTATGATTTTCCGCTTATGAAAAACGGTGGACTTGCACTTGATGAGATAACACTTGACGATGATGAGTATTTTGTGCTCGGAGATAACAGAAATGACTGTGAGGACAGCCGAAATGCCAGCATGGGAAATGTATTAAAGGGTGACATAGTTGGAAAGGCATGGATAAGGACAAATTCATTTGCTTTTATAAATCAGATTGACGGTTTTAAAAAGAGTGATAGTTCGTCATCATCAGAAGTAAAATAATATAAAGTTTTTGCCGCATCAAGGGTGTAACAGGCAGTATAAAATGTCGGTTGTATAGTAGAGCTGCAGTAAAGATTGTGTGTAAGCAGCAGAACATATAAAATGTTTATAAAATTTTAGGTGTTTGGCGGCAACGATATAATTGATATGAAAATAAGGGCGTAAATTATAAAGTTTGCGTCCTTTTTTAGAAAATGAAGTATGTGGAGGATGGATATGGATAATTCAATTAAGATAACTATAGGGGTCATAATTATTCTGGTTCTTGTCGTGATAAAAGTGGTATATGACAAGAAAAAGTATATGGAAAAACTTACATCAAGGCTTAAGAGGACATGGGGACAGCCGACGAGACAGGAATATTCCGAGGTGATATGGAAAAATATAAAATATTATCATGAAAATACGGCAGGAGAGAATGATATCGATGATATTACATGGAATGACCTCGAACTTGACAGAGTTTACGAAAAGATAAATCATACTAGGACATCTGTGGGAGAAGAATATCTCTATGCAATGCTGCACAAACCTTGCACGGACAGTGAGGAGCTTGCAGAAAGAGAGCGTGTTATCGAACTGATGGCAGATAATGAGGAAGAGAGATTAAAACTCCAGATTGCATTTTCACAGATGGGAAAACCTGGGAAAATATCGGTTTACGAATATATGAACAGTGTGAAAGATATAAATGCACCGAACAGATTAAAACATATTTTATCTGGTATTTTGTTCCTCATAAGCGGAGCGTTGTGCTTTGTGTGGCCGTCAGTTATGATAATTGTTTTTGTGGCTGTTGTTGTGCATAATATCTTTTCATATTATAAGGACAAATCATTGATTGAACCTTATATACAGTTATTTGGTTTTATAGTACGCACTGTGGCACAGAGTCGGGATATTGTAGATTTAAAGATAAGTGGTCTTGAAGATTATATGGATAGTCTCGATAAAAGTGTAAAGAGTTTCAAAAAGTTTTGTAAACACAGTTCACTTATAGCGGGAGGTCAGATGGGTGGAGACCTTCTCGATTCACTTATGGATTATGTCAGAATGTTGGTACACATAGATATAATAAAGATGTGTACGATGGTATCTGAGGCAAAAAAACTCAATGAGGAATTATTTAATATATATGAGGTGATTGGTTTTATTGACAGTATGATTTCAATCTGTTCATACAGGGAAAGTCTTGAAAACTGGTGTATTCCTGAGTTTGATAATAAAAATATCGGGATTGGAGCCAAAAATTTATATCATCCGCTTATTGCAAAGCCGGTAAAAAACAGTATCAGTGTTGAAAAATCTGTTCTTCTTACGGGTTCAAATGCTTCGGGTAAATCGACATTTATCAAGACTGTTGCGATAAATGCCATATTTGCACAGACGATAAATACTGTGCTCGCAGACTCATATAAAACCTGTTTTTACTATATATATTCATCAATGGCATTGAGAGATGACCTTGAAAACAGCGAAAGCTATTATATAGTTGAGATAAGGTCGCTCCAGAGAATACTGGATAAAGTAAAGGAAAGCAAAGTTCCGGTACTTTGTTTTATAGACGAAGTCCTAAGAGGCACGAATACACTTGAGAGGATAGCATCATCATCCGAGATACTTGCGTATCTTGCGGGGAAAGGTGCAATGTGTTTTGCAGCAACGCATGATATAGAGCTTACAAATATGCTCAAAAAGTATTATGTTAATTATCATTTTGAGGAGCATGTTGACGAGGAAGATGTTTTGTTTGATTATAGATTGAGAGAGGGTGCGGCGAATACAAGAAATGCCATAAAGCTTTTGAATATGATAGGTTATGATAAGGTTATAACCTATAATGCTGAAAAGCAGGCAAGGGATTTCTTAAAAAACGGACTCTGGAAAGAAACAGAATAATCATCAGATTTATTATATATATGTCTGCGTGGCAATAATATATCGTTGTCTTTGTTTAAATCGAAAACAGAAATGATATTGTATAACTTTATTTGAAATGGAAACACTACACATTAAAAAGAAAGGTGTGGTGTTTTATATGAGCAGAGATTTTAATGGTTCGTATGTGAGAAAAGCAGGACTTATATGTGGATTTTTAATAGTGATAGCTGCATCAAATTTTATAAGTTACAGATCAGCAGTAAAAAAGCTTGAAAAAATGTCGCAGAAGTCGGAAACATATATCACAAGTCAGATGAAAGATTATACGGATGCAAAAGTTAAACAGTATTATAACAAGATTAAGGACAGTAGTGGGTCTGAAAGTGTGACGGCGGGTACTAAAAATACTGATAAACTTACCGTGCAGACGATTTATCAAGTAGAAAAATATGATTCTGCAAAAGATATTTCAAGTGCAGAGTACAGAAATCTTCCTGAAAAACTTGTCGGAATGAACAAAGAACAGGTGGAGGCATACTGCCATGACTATATGAACAATATGTCGGCGGATGAGTTTCTTGCAGGATTGCAAAGTATGGGAGTTGTCAGTTTTTCTAGTGACAGGCTTGTCATAAAGAAGATATATGACCAGACAAAGATAAAGTATAAGTATTATCTTATTGCCATTGACGGTGAAGTTGTTGTATATTATGGAGATAAGAAAACAATTTTTGACTATACGGGGATAAAAACCTCAAGACTTGACAAAAAAGAGAGAAATGCTCTTAAAAAGGGCGTTGAAGTAAAAGATGAAGATGAATTGTACGGCATTTTGGAGAACTATTCATCCTGACAATATTAAGGAAATGGAGATAAAAATGAGGAGTGTTCCGATTTTAATAATAGGCGGTGGAGCAGCGGGGATGATGGCTGCCGCATCAGCAATAGAGCAGGGTGGCAGAGTGATGGTTATTGAAAAGATGGCAATGCTTGGCAAAAAAATCCTTGCCACCGGAAATGGAAGATGTAATTTTACAAATCTAAAACAGCAGCCTGAGTTTTATCACGTGACAGGGAGTGACGATGTCTGGAAACTTCTCAGAAGATTTGATGAGAAAAGAACCATCTCATTTTTTAAGGAAGCAGGAGTTTATCCTGAGGAGAAAGACGGCTATGTATATCCAATGTCAATGCAGGCTGTTTCACTTAGAAATTGTCTTGGGAGAAAGCTTGATAAAGCTGAGATACACTTCGAGGAGGAAGTAACTGATATAGAGCAAAAGACAAGTGCGACAGGGAAAAATACTGGCTTTATCGTAAAGACAACAAAAGATAAATATCTGGCTAAAAAGATTATCGTGACGGCGGGTGGTATGGCTGCAAAGTGCCACGGGAGTGACGGAAAGTGCTTTGGGATATTAGCAAAGCTTGGACACACGGTAGTTACTCCTGTTCCGGCACTGACATGGTTTAAACTCAAAGAAAAATACACGAAACTCTGGGCAGGTGTGAGAGTAAAAGGCATTATAAAAGCATATGATGAAGATAAAAAGCTGCTTGCACATGACAAAGGCGAATTGCAGCTTGTCGCTTCAGGAATATCCGGAATCCCGGTGTTTCAGGTAAGCAGATATATTTCAAGGGAACTTGAAATGTCAAAAAGACCATATATCGAGGTTGATTTCCTGCCGGAATTTAGTGCGGAAGAATTGTACGAAGAGCTTTTGAGGAGAAAACGGTGCAATCCAAAGCTTGAAACTTCATATATACTTGAGGGTATTATGAACAATAAACTTACAGATGCCATTTTATTAAAATGCGGTATAAGTAATAAGGCTTTGCTAAGTGAACTTACTGACAAACAGTGCCGAAATATATGTGCGGCAGTAAAGTGTTTCAGAGCAGATGTAAGCGAAACGGCGGGATTTGACAATGCACAGGTAACATCAGGCGGTGTCAGCAGAAGTGAGATAGATTTTGAGGATATGAGTTCAAAAGTCTGTGACGGATTGTATCTTGCCGGTGAGATAGTTGATGTTGACGGCATATGCGGCGGTTACAATCTCCAATGGGCTTGGAGCAGCGGATATATTGCAGGAAAGAGTGCGGTAGGAGGAAAACAGAAGTGATACATATAGGTCAGTTGAAGATACCTGTTGAAAAAGTTATGGCGGAGGCTTCAAAACAGGATTTAAAAAAAGGAATAATATCGGCCGGTGAGACTGCCGTTATAAAGAGGTATATAGAAAAAAAGCTGAAAATAAAACAGAGTGACATAAAAGAATTTACGGTGCTCAAAAAATCGGTGGATGCGAGAAAAAAAGAACAGATATTTTTTATCTATCAGGTTGATTTTTTTACAGAAAATGAAAAAAGGGTCTTGAGCCGTTATAAGAAAAATGATGTGACGATAAAGAGTGAAAAAAAGGAAAACTATACAGCAAAATGTGAAGCTGCGGCAGAAAAAGATACATCTGAAAAGATAGTCATAGCCGGCTTTGGACCGGCAGGACTGTTTGCGGCATATGAACTTGCATTAAGCGGTTACAAGCCACTTGTAATTGAGCGTGGACTTGATGTTGACAGCAGAAAGAAATCAGTTGAGCATTTTTGGAAAACAGGTGAACTTGATACTGAGAGTAATGTGTCATTTGGCGAGGGCGGTGCAGGAACATTTTCGGATGGAAAGTTAAATACTATGGTAAAAGACAAGTTCGGCTATAACCGCAGAGTGCTTGAGACATTTGTAAAATTTGGTGCACCTGCCGAGATACTCTATCTTCAAAAACCGCATATCGGGACAGATAAACTCGCCGATGTTGTGAAAAATATGCGGCTTGAAATAGAAAGACTTGGCGGCGAGGTGAGATTTGGTGTAAGGTTAGACTCATTAAATATAAAAAATACAGGCAATGGTGATAGCAAAAAACTTGAATCTATAAATGTTACTGACAGATTTTTAGGTAAAGCGGAGGTTATAGAATGTGACAGGCTTATACTTGCTATAGGCCACAGTGCAAGAGATACATTTTTAAGCCTTAATGAAAGCGGTGTCATGATGCAGCCAAAATCATTTGCGATAGGTGTCAGGGTTGAACATTCGCAGGAAATGATAGGAAGAAACCAGTACGGCGAACTTTACAAGGCACTTCCTACGGCAGATTATAAACTTACGCACCAGACGAAAGACGGCAGGGGAGTATATTCATTTTGTATGTGTCCCGGAGGCTGTGTCGTAAATGCCTCATCCGAAAAAGGTATGCTTGCCGTAAATGGTATGAGCGATTATCTGAGAGACGGCATAAATGCCAACAGTGCCATCGTCGTGACTGTAGGAGTTGAGGACTTTGACGGCACAGACGCACTTGCAGGAATGAGGTTTCAGAGAAAATGGGAAAAGAAAGCATTTGATGCGGCAGGCGGAAAGATACCGGTTCAACTTTTTGGTGACTTTAAGAAAAATGTTGTAAGTAAAGAGTTTGGTAATGTCAGACCTCAGACAAAGGGTGAGACAGCATTTGCAAATGTGAGGGAAATTCTTCCGGGAGAAGTCGCAGATTCCATTGAGGAGGGAATAACTGCATTTGAAAAGAAGATAAATGGTTACAGCAGGGATGATACATTGCTTTTAGGTGTTGAGAGCAGGACATCTTCTCCGGTAAAGATAGTAAGAGACGACACCATGCAGTCTAATATAAAAGGATTATATCCGTGCGGTGAAGGAGCAGGATATGCAGGCGGTATTACTTCTGCGGCGATGGATGGAATAAAGACAGCAATAAAGATAACAGGAGGAAAATAGCAATGACAATGGATGAAAAGATAAAGAGGATAAACGAGTTATACCACAAATCTAAGGCTGAGGGACTTAATGAAGAAGAACTTGCGGAGCAGAAGCAGCTCAGAAAAGATTATATTGCATCCGTAAGAGGAAATCTTACGAGCCAGCTTGAGGGGATAACAGTAGTTAATCCCGACGGAACAGTGGTTGACATGAAGAAAAGAAGAAAGAAATTGCATTAAAATGTGATTCTCAGGTGAAAAGCAGGCATCAAAAAAGATGATACCATCGTAAATTATAAAGGAAAAGATATAACAACTATGGAAAAATCTGTTTTAAGAAAAGAAATGAAAAGACTGCGCAGGGAAATGACCGCAGAGGAACGAAAGATAAGAGATGAAAAGATATTTGAAAACCTGACAACCCTCAGCCGCTTCAAAGATAAAAAATGGTTTTACATTTACGTATCATATGGAACGGAAACAGATACAAAAGAAATAATAAAATATCTTCTGAGTCTGAAAGATAAGAAAGATATACATATTGCGGTACCGAAAGTGTTAGGCACAGAGATGGAATTTTTTGAGATAGACTCACTTGATGAACTTAAAAAAAGCAATATGGGGATATTAGAACCGAATAACCACAGGTTAGTAAATGTAAAAGATGTGGAATATTTTGAAAGATTAAATCCGGCAGAAAATGTTGTCATGATACTTCCGGGACTTGCCTTTGACATGGAGCGTGGCAGAGCAGGCTATGGCGGTGGCTTTTATGACAAGTATCTGAACCGGTATGGTGCGGATGATTTTTTGAAGATAGGTATATGTTATGATTTCCAGATGCAGAAATACGACACTATCAAGATGGAAGAAAATGATGTGAAAGTAGATATGACGGTGACTGATAGGGCTTATTATTGATATAAATATAATCTCTTTTTTATAATTAATCACAATTTGAACACAATCAATACACAAACTAAACAAATTTTGATTGTATTATTGTACTTGTAATAAAGAAACAGACACAAACAAAAAGTAACAATAAAGATACATGAGTGTGAGAGGAGAGATTTATATGCGTAAAAATAATTTTTTAAAGATAACAACATATGCAGCAGTATTTGGACTTATAGGTGGAATGAGTTTTGAGGGAACGACTTATATTTCAAACAAGTATTTAAATAAGTCGGCAGTAGAGAGCACAAGTTCAACAACAAAGAGTATCGACAATACAAAGACACTTTCATCAACATCTACAAAGACAAGTAGTTCTGACGGAGTTTCAGGCATCTCTGAAAATGTACTTCCGTCAATAGTAGCCATTGATGTAAAGACGACGGAAACTTCTACAGATGTATTCGGAAGGACATACAAACAGGATGCGAGTGGAAGCGGTTCGGGAATAATTGTTGCACAGGACAGCAAAAATATCTATATTGCAACAAACAATCATGTTGTTGCTGATGCAAACAGTGTATCTGTTACATTTAATGACAAGAGTGTTTATTCTGCTGTCGTAAAGGGAACTGATTCAGACTCAGACCTTGCAGTTGTTGAGGTGCCGGTATCAAAACTTTCAGCAGATACATTGAGCAATATAAAAGTTGCGACACTTGGAGATTCAAGCAAGACAAAAGTTGGAGCACAGGCTATCGCAATAGGAAATGCTCTTGGATATGGGACATCTGTAACAGTAGGTTATATAAGTGCAAAAGACAGGGAAGTATCAAGTGAAGATACTAACATGAAGCTTCTCCAGACGGATGCAGCTATTAACCCGGGAAACAGCGGTGGAGCACTTGTTGATTCAACAGGGGCAGTCATCGGCATAAATTCATCAAAATATGCAGATACATCAGTTGAGGGTATGGGGTTTGCAATACCTATCAATACTGCAATACCTATCATCAATGATATTGTGAAATCCCAGACTGTATCAGAAGATGAACAGGCTTATCTTGGAATAAAAGGAACTGATGTATCATCAGAATACGCACAGTATTACAATCTTCCGGAGGGAATTTATGTATCAAGCGTGACAAGTGGTTCTCCGGCAGAAAAAGCAGGCATCAAAAAAGGTGATGTTGTCGTTAAATATAAAGGAAAAGATGTAACAACTATGGAAGGTCTGCAGGAGAAGATGAGTCGCTCAAAGGCAGGAGACAAAGTGGAGATTACCGTAAAGAGAGCTGATAATGGTGAGTATAAAGAGGTTAAGGTTACTGTTACACTTGGCAGGAAATCAGATGAACCACAGGAAACGACAGACAGCAGTTCATCAGAGGGAAATTCTGATTCAGATAATGGCAGCACAAATAATGGTTCAGACAGTAACAGCGGTCAGAACAGCCGGAATGGAGGTTCATTCTTTAACTAAAAGAAAAAAATATATTTACAAGCATATGATAATATGTTAAACTACAGTAGTTGTGTTCAGATTTATCTGAATTGCGGCATGAAACTACCGGCACTCAGTATAAGGTCGCTCCGTCCTATTCTTAGTGTCAGGTGAAATATTATCAAATACCCCGTAGAGGGACAGGAGGTCAATTATGATTAGCAAAGAAAAGAAAGCAGAGATTATCAAAACTTACGGACGTACACCAGAGGATACAGGATCTCCAGAGGTACAGGTAGCTCTTTTAACAGCACGTATCGTTGAGCTTAACGAGCATTTAAAAGAGAATAAGAAGGATCATCATTCAAGACGCGGTCTTCTTAAGATGGTAGGTCAGAGAAGAAATCTTCTTGCTTACTTAAAGAAAAAAGATATCGAAGCTTATCGTGAACTTATTGCTAAATTAGGTTTAAGAAAATAATCTGTTTAGGTATCAATATGCTGGAGATTACAGCATAACATAAAATGCCATCAGTGTTGTTTGGATAAATAATGCTGATGGCGTTTTTGTACTTTGGCTGCATAAGATAAGATTAATGTGTCGCTGTAAATACAGAAAAATAAATAAACTTGCAAATATTAAAATAAAATGATATACTTATACAGATGTTGTGTGGGCTGGAGCCGAGACTGCTGAAAAGTATATCTTTTTTTGTTATATGAAAGATTTTATATAAAAACAGTAAATTTTTCAATGAGTGTTAAGATATATTTTTCAGTTGTTTCGGGACAAGGGCCTACATAAAATAAAATCGGCAGGGCATACCTCGTGTTATGGTAATGTTTTGCATTGTAGAGAAAGGAGATTTTCATGGCATATAAATCATTTTCCATGGAACTTGCTGGCAGAACTCTCACGGTAGAGGTTGGGAGAGTTGCTAAACAGGCAAACGGTGCAGCATTAATGCACTATGGTGATACTACTGTACTTTGTACAGCTACGGCATCAGAAAAACCTAGGGAGGGAATTGATTTCTTCCCACTTTCAGTAGAATTTGAAGAAAAAATGTATTCAGTTGGAAAAATTCCGGGAGGATTTAATAAGCGTGAGGGAAAGGCATCAGAGAATGCAGTTCTTACCGCACGTGTCATCGACAGACCTATGCGTCCGCTCTTTCCAAAGGATTATAGAAATGACTGTTCTCTTAACAATCTTGTACTTTCAGTTGACCCTGAGTGCCGTCCGGAACTTGTAGCGATGATTGGTTCAGCTATAGCTACATCTATTTCAGATATTCCATTTTATGGACCATGTGCTACAACACAGCTTGGTATGGTAGACGGTGAGTTTATTGTAAATCCAAGTCAGGAAGTATGGGACAGTGGAGAACTTAAGCTTACGGTTGCATCAACAAGAGAAAAGGTTATCATGATAGAAGCAGGAGCAAAAGAGCTTCCTGAGGACAAGATGATAGAAGCCATCTACAAATGCCATGATGTAAACCAGACTATCATTGCGTTTATAGACAAGATGGTTGAAGAAGTAGGAAAGCCAAAGCATGAATATACAAGCTGTGCTATTCCTGAGGAAATGTTTGATGAGATTAAAAAGATTGTTCCTCCTGAGGAGATGGAAGTTGCCGTATTCTCAGATGATAAGCAGACTCGTGAAGAAAATGTGCGTCAGGTAACAGAAAAACTTGAAGAAGCATTTGCTGAGAATGAGGAGTGGCTTGAAATTTTGCCTGAAGCTGTATATCAGTATCAGAAAAAGACAGTACGTAAGATGATATTAAAGGATCATAAGCGTCCTGACGGTCGTGAGATTACACAGATTCGTCCGCTTTCGGCAGAGGTAGACCTTATACCTAGAGTTCACGGTTCTGCAATGTTTACCCGTGGACAGACACAGATTTGTAATATCACAACACTTGCACCACTCTCTGAGAAGCAGAAAGTTGACGGACTTGATCCTAATGTTACTGAAAAGAGATATATGCACCATTACAACTTCCCTTCATATTCAGTAGGAGAGACAAAGCCGAGCAGAGGACCGGGACGCCGTGAAATCGGACATGGTGCACTTGCTGAGAAAGCACTTTTACCGGTTCTGCCTAGCGAAGAGGAATTTCCATATGCTATCAGAAGTGTATCTGAGACTTTTGAGTCAAACGGTTCAACATCAATGGCTTCAACATGTGCATCTTGTATGTCACTTATGGCAGCAGGTGTACCTATTAAGAAAATGGTAGCAGGTATTTCATGTGGTCTTGTTACCGGCGAGACAGATGATGATTTCGTACTTCTTACGGATATTCAGGGACTTGAAGATTTCTTCGGAGATATGGACTTTAAGGTTACAGGTACTACAGAGGGTATCACAGCTATTCAGATGGATATCAAGATTCACGGTCTTACAAGACCTATCGTAGAGGGTGCTATCGCAAGATGCCGTGAGGCAAGACTTTTTATAATGGATACTTGTATGAAACCGGCTATTTCCGAGCCTCGTAAGGAAGTTGGAAAATATGCACCAAAGATTATCCAGATGCAGATTGATCCTCAGAAGATTGGTGATGTAGTAGGTCAGAGAGGAAAGACTATAAATGCACTTATAGAGCGCACAGATGTAAAGATTGATATTACTGATGACGGTAATGTATCTATCTGCGGTGAAGATGCTGAAAAGATGGCTGAGGCTAAACGACTTATCGAAGTCATCACGACAGATTTCTATGAAGGACAGATTCTTGAGGGAGAAGTTATCAATATCAAAGAATTTGGAGCATTTATTGAATTTGCACCGGGAAAAGAGGGCATGGTTCATATTTCAAAGATTGCAAAAGAGAGAATCGACCATATTGAAGATGTTCTTACATTAGGTGATCATGTTAAGGTTATCTGTCTTGGAAAAGACAAGATGGGCAGAATGAGCTTTAGCATCAAGGATGTGAGATGATTAGGAACAATGTTCTTAATTTAAAAGCGGAATAAAAAGCAAAAAAGAGATTTTGATAATATCAGAATCTCTTTTTTCAGTATATTATATAGATGATAATTTTTGTTGCATAAATGCCGGGTGCTTTTTCCAAAACTTGCAAAAAATACTCGACATTTTAGCTCAATAGATGTAATATGTAATTAATGGGAGAAAAAAGAGGGATAATAGGAGAAAATAAATACGATAGGAGTCAAAGGTGCATGAAGTCGATTGAAAAAAGGGATTCGGTAAAATTGTATGCGGGTGTTTTACTGTGTACGATTATGTCAGTGGTGGCAGTTATAATTGTTGGAAATAGAGATATACTTTATGACCGGTTTGTGACAGGAGTTTATGGCAATGGAAGTATAATTAGTATTATAAACCAAAAGGTTATTATTGCAGGTACGGAAGTAAAGGTTATACCGTTACTTCCATTTAATATAAAGGCGGTTGCTGTTGCACTGGCTGTCTTTATGGCAGGCTGTACTGCAGTTCAGCTTCGCACAAGAAAAGGAGTATTTGTAGCGTTGTCAGGTCTGCTTATGATTATGGTTGTACAGTGGTGGTTTATATTTAAGAGTGTCCTTTATATTCCAATTGTTGAGATTTTGTCCTTTTCAGGAATTACATATGTAATGCTCAGTCTGATAAAATTTATTGTATATAGATACAACACGAAAAACCTGCCTATAGGTGCAGTAGTAAAGTTTGTTAGAAATATAGTAAATATGGAATCAGAGACTACATATGCTAATTATCTTTTGAACAATAAAAAGCAGATAGAAAAGTCGTTATCGGCAGAACTGATACATCCGGCAATGACAAACAGCTCAGGGTTGCTTAAAAAACTTTCAGATGAAAATCACAGAAATAAAAAGTTTGTGGAAACACAGTTGTTTGGCAGAGAAAAGTCAAGCACGACAACGGTTGTACAGACAAGGACAAAACTTTTCAGGGGAGTATCTTATCTTGCTTTTATACCAATGCCTGTTATCGACAAAAATTCAGAAGAATTGGTTTACACGGTCATAGGTCTTGAACGAAAACTTGGTGTTCAGAGGGCATCGCATATCTCGACAATGTTATTTTCGATGTATATTTATTTCAGGGCGAAACATGAGAGAGATGAACATCAGAGAATTTATTTTTCAATGTTGTCTTTGATGATTTCCGTTATAGATGCAAAAGACCCTGTTACAGCAGGTCATTCACAGAGGGTTGCCGAGTTGTCAAGGGATCTTGGAACATGGCTTGGACTTGACAAGAGACAGATGTTTGATCTTGAGTTTGCTTCACTCATGCACGATATAGGCAAAATAGGTGTATCGGATTATGTGCTTAATAAGCCAAGTGTTTTTACAAGAAGTGATTTTGAACAGATGAAAAATCATACCGTGCGTGGAGCTGAGATGCTTCAGGAAGTTGGTATGAGTGACAATATAGTAGCGGGTGTAAGACATCATCATGAGAGGATTGACGGCTATGGTTATCCTGACGGAGTAAAAGGTGATGAGATAAATTTGCTCGCCAAGATTATTAAAATAGCAGATGTTTATGATGCTCTTACAAGTAAAAGACAATATAAAGAAGCCTGGAAAACAGATAAGGCAATGGACATCATATATAATGGCAGGGGAACAGAGTTTGATGAACATATTGCAGACGTGTTTATCGAACATATGGCACCTGACACATGGATTCCGCCGGTTCAGGCGACTCAAAAACACGGTTCTGACAGCCTTATGGACAAGGCTGTGAGCATTGCTGTTGATTTTTATGGAAAATATAAAGAAGAGATGGATGAGTCTTATGCAGTTTCAAGTAAAAACAATGATAAAGTAGAATTATGTAATAAAGATTCGTTTATGGGGTATGATTGGGGAGAGACATTTAACAACGGAAGATTTCTTGTGGAAAAACCACTCATAATTGCATATGAAAACAAGACCGAAAGCCTTATTTTTGCCCAATCTTCCTCTGATGAATGTGTGGACAAGATTTATTATTACTTTTTTAAGGGTTTTGTCAATCTTGGAGTCTTTCTGTTAAGGAGAGATAAAGTGGGAAGTGTTTTAGATGCATTGATAAACGAATATGGTGCTCCGGTAAAAGTAAGTGACGAATTTATGTCATACAAATGTGATAAGATGAGAATAGTATTTTATCATACAAATGATGATAATTGCCTGTTGTTCTATATACCTGAGTATATGTGTGCAAACTATGTTTTTGAGAATGACAGTACAGATGTGGCAGTGTAGAAGTGAGGATTGATATGAGGCAAAAAGAAAACCGCCATAAAAGACTTGGTACAAAGAAGATTTCAGGCATAGGGCTTATGATAGCACTTGCATTTGTGCTAAGCTATATAGAGTCAATGATACCGATAAATATCGGTATTCCGGGAATAAAAGCAGGATTTTCAAATATAGTCGTTATTTTTGCCATGTATGTGTATGGTCCGTTTACGGCTTTTGGCATAGCAATCGTCAGGATAATACTTGCCGGATTTACATTCGGAAGTCTTGCAAGTCTTATGTATAGCTTTGCGGGCGGTATGCTGAGCTTTTTTGTAATGTTTATTTTAAAGAAAGCAGATATTTTTTCCGTGAACGGAGTGAGTGTGGCAGGTGGTGTGAGTCATAATACGGGTCAGATAATAGTAGCTATGCTCGTTCTTAAGACAAAATTGCTAATATATTATCTACCTGCACTTATAATATCCGGAACTGTTGCAGGGGTAGTCGTCGGCATAGCAGGGGGGCTTCTGATAAAGAGGATTGGATTTGTTATTCATTCGCAAACCTGACAGGCGGAATGAGAAGCATATGAGAGATATAAAAAAGTATGGCAGAAGAGGCGTGAAAAAATTATTCCATGAATATGTACTATTCATGGAATAATTTTCTTTGTGCGTAAGTATTGCGGTAATCGGACGGGCTTTGTCCGGTTATTTTTTTGAAAGCACTTGAAAAATTGTGATTATCAGAGAAACCTATTTCATATCCAATCTGTGAGATAGGTTTATTTGTGTCGCTGAGTAAAGCCTTTGCCATATCCATCTTTTGATTTAAGATGTAAGTTTTCAGTGAAACACCCGATGCTTTTTTAAAAAATGTCGTTATATATTTTTCATTGTAGCCGAAATATTCTGCTATCTCACTGACTTTGAAATTTTCTCTTATCCGCCATGAGATATAATCGACAATATCGGTGTATAACTGCACATGGTCGCCTTTTAGGGAAACTCTTCCGTTAGAGAGGTAGAGCTGGCTGTGAAGTTCCATCAGTGCCGCAGTTATATTGAGTGAGTTTAACATTTTACTTCCGTATTTTCTGTCGCTGTCCTGAAGCTGTTTTAATAAGACTATGATTCTGTCAATACGCGGAATCGTGTTTTGCACGGGAAGAATCATATTTTGATTTTTATGTATATTATTTAGAATATCATTTTCACTCATTGAACAACGGGGGGATATAAGTTCATTAGGATAAGTAAAATGCGTCCAGTAAAAGGTACATTTAGACGGCTTATATCCGTACTGTTTAAGTGTCGGCGGCATAATGAGATATTCTCCATTTTTTACTACATATTGTCTTTTGTCGTCTGCTATATAAAGTTCGCCGTCAGTCATAACGATAAATTCATAATCCGTAAGTGCCCTTGTAATGTGTGTCCAGTTTTCGTCAGGTGCAATAAACTTGCCTGTCCAGTTGAATTGCAAGGGGCTTGCTAATTGAAAATTTAATACATCCATATGTTTTACTATACCTTTCATATCCTTTATATATTATGATGTTGGGGTCAAAACGTATTTTGACCCTAACATCATACATTATATATTACGGGATTTATGTGTGCAATGTTTAAGGGGGATTTTTTGTTGTTTATAGATTTGCAGCGGATTTTTTAGAAAAAACTGCACATACTTTTATTGTACAAAACAGCACAGGAATTAAGAAATGTGCACAGAAATGGGGGAGTAATATGGATAATATAAGAGAATATGGAACGATTGAACTTGACGATGAAAAGAGCGGAAAACATTTTTTGGTAATCTCGATAATCGGGGAGATAGAAGGACATAACAGTGCATCTGAGAAGGTAAAAACAACTAAGTATGAACATCTGCTGCCTATGCTCGTATCAATCGAGGGCGATGAGGATATAGACGGGATACTTTTTCTGATAAATACGGTCGGCGGTGATGTCTCGTGTGGACTTGCACTGGCGGAGATGATAGCATCACTTACAAAACCGACTGTTTCGCTGATAATAGGTGACAGCCATTCAATAGGGGTACCGCTTTCAGTCGCCGCAGACCACACTATCATAGCTCCTTCCGCAACGGTTGTTATACATCCGGTGAGAATGAGCGGCACGGTGCTAGGTGCTCCTCAGACATATGAGTATTTTCAGCTCATACAGGAGCGGATAACGAACTTTATCGCAAAACACAGCGTAATTGAGAAAAAAGAGATAGAAAAGATGATGGTGACACCGGGGATATTGTCAAGGGATCTCGGTACGATACTTGTTGGAAAAGAAGCCGTAAAAAAAGGACTTTACGATGAAGTTGGCGGGATAGCCGAAGCAATAAAAAAACTGAGACAGTTATAAATGGCAGACTTCTTTTTGCTGAATATATAAAAGCTTGTAATTCAATGTTACATTACAGTGAGTTTCTGCAGAGTAAAATAGAAGATTCAATGTTTTTTTACAATATCCTTAAGAATTGCGTAAATTT
>ERZ773264.1869-NODE-1869-length-22728-cov-4.551669_pt1 | contig 22728 bp, 19 predicted proteins | sample MGYA00511910_ERZ773264 | MGnify/ENA primary metagenome ERZ773264 (study PRJEB29015, sample SAMEA2737739) | human gut metagenome | biome: human gut; feature: human-associated habitat; material: faeces | place: China | collected 2012 ... | reverse complement strand
TATTCGTTGCTGCTCACTCATTCCGGGCACATCAACGGAATTGTGCCGATGCTTCGCATTTCAAATCGGCAATATCTGCTATCGATACGATATCATACGGAATTTTCAGTTCAGAAAATTCCTATCTGCAATTAAAAGAGCGCCAGCCCCGCATTCACAGCCGGGCAGACGCTCTTTTCTATAATAGCTCAATTAATTCACTGTCACGGTAAAATCCACTGAAACGACTCTGTAACAATGGATTTTACCCTTTTATTTTTATTTACTGAATCTCGCTATGGAACTCCTGCAGGGACTTAACCTCCAGATGTCCGTTCTTCTTGATACTTCTCAGAGCCTGTACGGTAGCCTTTGCTGCTGCCATGTTGGTGAAGTACGGAATCTTCGCCTTTACAGCTGCCTTACGGATGTAGCTGTCATCGCCTCTGCCCTTCTTATCGTTCGGGGTATTGATAATGATTGCCACTTCTCCGTTGGTAATCTTATCTAAAATGTTCGGACGGCCTTCGTTGATCTTGCATACCTTCTCAGCCGGAAGTCCTGCTGCTACCATCACATCACAGGTTCTGCCTGTACCCATCAGGGTAAAGCCACACTCGTAGAAGCCTCTTGCAACCTCGATAAGCTCTATCTTATCCTTGTCATTGACACTCAGGAGGACAGTTCCTGAGGAAGGAAGACGTGTCTGGGTTGCTTCCTGTGCCTTGTAGATAGCCTCACCAACGCTGGTGGACATACCAAGAACCTCACCGGTGGAACGCATCTCCGGTCCAAGTACCGGGTCAACCTCCGGGAACATCTTGAACGGGAATACCGGCATCTTAACACCGTAGTGCGGAATCTTCTTCTCTTTCAGTGCCGGAACCGGTGACGGACGGCCTGTTAAGTAAGAAGTCATGATATCCGTTGCCAGTTTTACCATCTTGATGTTGCATACTTTAGATACCAGCGGCACGGTACGGGATGCTCTCGGGTTTGCCTCCAGCACGTATACTTCGCCGTCCTCGATTGCATACTGCATGTTCATCAGACCTACAACGTGCATCTCTTTTGCAATACGGCTTGTGTAATCACGGATTGTCTCTACCTGATCCTTGGTCAGATTTCTGGACGGAAGGATACAAGCGGAGTCACCGGAGTGGATACCTGCCAGCTCGATATGCTCCATAACAGCCGGAACAAATACGTTCTCGCCATCGCTGATAGCATCTGCCTCACACTCGGTTGCATGATGCAGGAAACGGTCAATCAGGATCGGACGATCCGGAGTTACACCGACAGCTGCTCTCATATAGAAGGTCATCGCTTCATCGTCATGAACAACCTCCATGCCGCGGCCGCCAAGTACATAGGACGGACGAACCATAACCGGGTAACCGATCTTATTCGCAATCTCTAATGCGTCATCAACGGTAACTGCCATGCCTGACTCCGGCATCGGAATCTGCAGTTTATCCATCATCGCACGGAACAGGTCACGATCCTCTGCCATGTCGATGGTTTCCGGAGTTGTACCCAGAATATTGACACCATATTTCTTCAGGTCTGCTGCCAGGTTCAGCGGTGTCTGGCCACCAAACTGTGCGATAACTCCCAGCGGTTTCTCCTTATGATAGATGCTTAATACATCTTCCAGAGTCAGCGGCTCGAAATACAGTTTATCGGAGGTATCATAGTCTGTAGATACGGTCTCTGGGTTGCAGTTAACGATAATTGTCTCAAATCCAAGCTCTTTCAGAGCGATAGCTGCATGTACGCAGCAGTAGTCGAACTCAATACCCTGACCGATACGGTTCGGACCGCCGCCCAGAATCATGATCTTCTTGTTGTCGCTGCACGGACTCTGATCCTTGATGTGATAGCTGGAGAAGTAGTATGCAGAATCCGGTGTGGCACTTACGTGTACGCCCTCCCAGCCTTCTACGATACCTTCTTTGGTTCTTGCATCGCGGATCTCTTCCTCTGTAACGCCTAACAGCTCGCTTAAATATTTATCTGCAAAACCGTCCAGCTTCGCCTGGCGGAGAACCTCAACCGGCGGAACCTCGCCCTTATACTGCATCAGGCTTTCTTCCTCTTCTACCAGTTCTTTCATCTGCTGGATGAAGTAATGTTTAATCTTGGTTAATTCGAACAGCTCGTCTACGGTAGCGCCCTTACGAAGTGCCTCGTACATAATAAACTGACGTTCGCTGCTCGGAACATGCAGCATCGCAAGCAGTTCTTTTTTTGTCTTCTTATCGAAGTCTTTCGCATGACCAAGACCGTAGCGGCCTCTCTCCAGGCTTCGGATTGCCTTCTGGAATGCCTCTTTGTAGGTCTTTCCGATACTCATAACCTCGCCGACTGCCTTCATCTGGGTTCCCAGCTTGTCCTCTGCGCCTTTGAACTTCTCAAATGCCCAGCGTGCAAACTTGATAACAATATAGTCGCCGGACGGAACATACTGATCCAGAGTACCGCTCTTGCCGCATGGAATCTCATCCAGAGTCATACCGGTTGCCAGCATCGCTGATACCAGTGCAATCGGGAAACCAGTTGCCTTGGATGCCAGGGCGGACGAACGGGAGGTTCTCGGGTTGATCTCGATAACAATATCACGGTCTGTCTTCGGATCGTGTGCCCACTGTACATTGGTACCGCCGATTACCTGGATTGCTTCTACGATCTTGTAGGATTTCTCCTGCAGACGTTTCTGTACTTCTTCCGAAATGGTTAACATCGGAGCAGAACAGAAGGAATCTCCGGTGTGTACGCCCAGCGGATCAATATTTTCAATAAAGCAGACAGTGATCATGTTGTTCTTCGCATCGCGGACAACTTCCAGCTCAAGCTCTTCCCATCCAAGGATAGACTCCTCTACCAGAACCTGACCAACCATGCTGGCCTGCAGGCCTCTTGCACACACGGTCTTCAGTTCTTCTACGTTATATACAAGACCGCCGCCTTCGCCGCCCATGGTGTAAGCCGGACGAAGAACAACCGGATAACCCAGTTTATCTGCGATTGCCAGTGCATCCTCAACGCTGTAGGCAACCTCACTTCTAGCCATCTCGATGCCCAGGCTTTCCATTGTATGCTTAAACTCGATACGGTCCTCACCACGCTCGATAGCATCAACCTGAACGCCGATTACTTTAACATCATATTTATCCAGAACACCTGCTGCTGCCAATTCGGAGCAGAGGTTCAGTCCGGACTGTCCACCCAGGTTCGGGAGCAGCGCATCCGGGCGCTCTTTTTCAATGATCTGAGTCAGACGGTCTACGTTCAGCGGCTCAATATAAGTCACATCTGCTGTCTCCGGATCCGTCATAATCGTAGCCGGATTGGAATTGACCAGCACAATCTCATAGCCGAGTTTTCTCAGTGCCTTGCACGCCTGTGTTCCCGAATAATCGAACTCACACGCCTGTCCGATAATGATTGGACCGGAACCGATAATCAATACTTTGTGAATGTCATTTCTCCTCATGTTTTCTCCCTCTCATTGTCTGCTGTTTTTTGGCTTTAAAAAAGCGGCCTCCCGGATCAACTAAAAATCAAGCACCTCCGCGGTGCCTTCACGCGCGTCTGTCTGATCTTCCGTCACCCTGACAGCCTCCGCCAATCGCAGCTCTGCCAGACCCCAGTTAGCCATTATCAGCATTATAATAGAAAGCGCTTTATTTGTAAACAAAAAATTTTACAAAAATCGATCTTTTTTGCTTTTCTTTTTTCAAAATGTATGATATTATAGTAAAGATATACTGGGGTGTTTATTTTGTCCAAAAGGCAGATTTAGACCCTCTTATTTTCGTTCCTGCGCGAGAATGTGCCAAGGCACATTCTTTTTTATTATCTTGTCCTACGAAAATCCTACGAAAAGGAAAGGGGTTATCCATTATGAAAAAAGTTGTCATCATCGACGGTCAGGGCGGACGCATGGGGCGCGCCCTCGTAGAAGAAATCCATAAACTCTGTCCCGGACAGCCACTTCTCGCGCTCGGTGCCAACACCACTGCCACTGCCGCGATGATGAAAGCCGGAGCTGCCATGGGCGCCACCGGAGAAAACCCCGTTCTCGTCGCCTGCCGCGATGCCGACCTAATCATCGGACCAATCGGCATCGTCATTGCAGACTCCCTCTTAGGAGAAATCACCCCCGCCATGGCAGCCGCCATCGGACAAAGCCGCGCCCAGAAAATCCTGATTCCTGTCAGTGGAAGCTCCTATTGCCGCCATATTTTAGTAGGAACACAGAATTTACCAATGAATGAATATATCCATTTGGCGGCAGAGGAAGCAGCTGCCTACCTGAATCATATTTAAAAAATGCACGAAGCTGAACTCTCATCGTTCCGCTCCGTGCATTTTTCTCCCGGTCTCTTTATCCTTCAAAACCTGCATCTTCAACTCATCCACCCCGGAAAATTTCATCTCCGGCCGCATAAAATCTAAAAAATGAACCTCTATCTTTTTCCCATACAGGTTTTCATCCAGATCATAGATATATGTCTCCGCCCCCGCTGGTCGTTCCCCGGCAATCGTCGGTTTTTTTCCAATATTCGTGATACTTCCATAAGAAACACCCTCAATCACCGTCCGGGAGAGATATACCCCGAACGCTGGAAGATGTTTCTGGATTCCCGGCAGGATATTCGCCGTCGGAAACCCTAGGGTGGAACCTAAATGCTCCCCGTGTACCACCTGTCCGCTGATCCGGTACTCGTATCCCAACAGTTCATTCGCCTTGCGGATATTTCCCTTCGCCAGCTCTTCCCGGATATAGGTGCTGCTGATCTCGCGATCGCCGTCCATCGCCTTTTCAACGATCGACACCTCATATCCATATTTCGGTGCCAGTTTCCGAAGCAATTCAGCATCGCCCTTCCGCTGGTAGCCAAAATGGCAGTCCGGACCGGACACGATCGCCTTTGCGCCCATCTTGCCGACCAGAATCTCGGCAACAAACTGTTCCGGGTCCATATGTGCGACTTCCTGGTTGAACGGATATTCCACCAGATACTCCACCCCCGCCTCGCGCAGGTTCTCCTCGCGCTCCTCGTTGGTCGTGATCATCGTCTGCAGCTTTCCCCGGATCAAGGTTCCCGGTGCCGTCTCAAAGGTAAACACCGCTGGTTTATATCCTTTTTCCCGATACCGCATCACTTCCCGCAGCAGCTTCTGATGTCCTCTGTGAAGACCGTCAAACTTACCGATCGTGACCGCAGTCGGCTCTTTTATCTGAAATTCTCTGGTTCCGGCAAAATACTGCATCTTACTCTCCTCCCAGAAAGATCTTACGTGGTTTCCATTGTTTCTTTTCCGGCTGATAGGCATAGAGACCGATAAACTGGTTCGCGCTGTCATAGACGCGGATGATTCCAGAATCCGGAAGTACCATCTCTGAGTTTCCATCCGCAGAAACCTGGTGTTCAGCCAAACTGCTTCCGATCTGCACTAAGCAGCCGTCTCTCGGTCCCAGCCCCTTCGGGAATGGATTTCCATTCTGCAGAAGCTTATCCAGAACTTCGCTCTCCGACACATACGCCGGGCAGTTCTCAAACATTCCATCCACCGGCACGATCCTATCCTCGATCTGACCGGCTTTCGCCAGCGCTTCCACCTCGGACAGGCGCAGGCTGTCCCCGATCACAAATCGATCGACGCGGGTGCGGATCAGTTTTTCCATACAGCCGCCGCATCCCAGCTTTTCACCGATGTCATGGCACAGGGTACGGATGTAGGTTCCCTTGGAACAGGTCACGGTCATCGTCACACGCGGCAGTTCCATCGCATCTATCTGAAGATCATAGATTTCCACCGGACGCGCTGCCCGCTCTACCTCTTTTCCGGCTCTCGCCAGCTCGTAGAGCTTCTTTCCGTTGACCTTGAGCGCCGAATACATCGGCGGTACCTGCATATACGGACCAACAAAGCTCTCCGCCGCCCCGCGGACTGCCGGTTCTGTCAGCTGTTCCGTCGGTTTCTCCGAAAGAATCGTTCCTGTCGTATCCTGCGTATCGGTTTCGGTTCCCAGCAAAAGAACTGCCTGATACGTCTTCCTCTTATCTGTCAAAAGGTCGCACAGCTTCGTGCCCTTCCCCAGACATACAGGGAGTACGCCCTCCGCTGCCGGATCGAGCGTACCCGTATGACCGATCTTTTTCTGTCTCAAAATGCCCCGGAGCTTCGCCACCACATCGTGGGACGTAAACCCCGGTTCTTTATAAATGTTTATCACACCGTGAAACATAAAATCTCCTAAAAATTCAGAACTATTACCGTCCATGCGCTGTGTACCTGAAAGCAGGCAGCGCAATCAGCAACAGAACCTCCTATTCCTCCCTACGGGCATCCATCTGTTTCTCAATATGTCCCGTCAGGTTGTTGATCACATCCCTCGGATGTCCCTGCATCGTGCAGCCCGCCGCGTGGATGTGTCCGCCGCCGCCAAAATACGCCGCCACCTTGCTCACATCGACATAGTCGTTGGAACGAAGGCTGACCTTGTACTCGTTGAACGCCTTTTCATAGATGAAAATGGCACATTCCACTCCTTCGGTAATCCGGAGCTGATCGATAATGCCATCCAGATCGTTCGTATCGACACCGTAAAACTCCATTTCTTTCTGGGAAACCACACTGAAAATACATCTTCCATCCAGAATCCGTGTACTGCCAAGCAGCGCTTTTCCGAGAATCTGGTTCTGTGCGTAGGTCTTGCGGTAAAAGCTGTCGTCGATGATCTTCGCCGCGTTCACGCCTTTTTCCATCAGCGCGCCCGCGATTTCCATCGTTTTCCGGGTCGTTGAATTGTACTTAAATACACCTGTGTCATGCACAATTCCGGTATAGAGACACTCTGCCGCCTCCCTGCTGATCTTTGCCTCATCAAGAAGCGTGTATAACACTTCGCTGCAGGAGCTTGCGTCCGGAATGATGTAATTTTGTTCTGCAAATCCTGTATTGGTTCTGTGATGATCGATGCAGAGTGTCTTGGCGGCGTTGTCAAAATAGACCGCGTAGCTGCCCAGACGCTCTTTGTCGCTGGCATCCAGTGTAATGCACAGATCAAACTGTTTTTCCGGCACAATCTCGGTATGAATTTTCTCAAAATCATTCATATAAGAAAATTTAGCAGCCGGATGGTCGAGAAACAGTTCTGCCTCTATCTGCGGATAATTCTCCCGCAGATAGTTAAGCAGTCCCAGAGTCGTTCCGATACAGTCCCCGTCCGGATGGATGTGACCAAGCAGTACGATGTGCTCCGCCCCTTCCAGTGACGCCTCTAAGATATTTTTACTCATTTTCTTCCTCATCTCCCGATTCTGAGTCTCTGAGGTTTTCAGTTACTTCATCGATCAGGCGGGTCATGTGTACACCGTACTCAATCGACTGATCGAGAATAAATGTAATTTCCGGCGTATTCCGTAAATTAATGCGTTTTGCAAGCTGGGTGCGAACAAATCCGACAGCACTTTTCAGTCCCTGGATCGTATCCTTCGCCGCTTCCTCGTTGCCTAACACGCTGATATACGCCTTGCAGTACTTGAGATCCGGAGTTACCTCCACGGAGACAACCGTTGTCATCGGATGAATCCGCGGATCTTTCAGCTCACGGCTGATGATGGAACTCAGCTCTCTCTGTACTTCACTGTTAATTCTTGTATTTTTAATGCTATTTTTACGCATGAATCCCTCTGCCTTTCTAGCGCGGAACCTCTACCATCGCATATGCTTCGATCATATCGTCTTCCTGCAGATCGTTGAACTTCTCAAATACAAGACCGCACTCGTATCCGGAAGCAACTTCCTTCACGTCGTCCTTGAAACGCTTTAAGGATGCCAGCGGACCATCGAAGATCTGCTCGCCGTCACGGGTAATACGTGCCTTGCAGCCTCTCTGGAATTTACCATCCAGGACGTAGGAACCAGCGATAGTACCAACGCCGGAAGCCTTGAAGGTCTGACGTACAACGGCGTGACCGATTACCTGCTCCTCGTAGATCGGGTCAAGCATACCCTTCATCGCTGCCTCGACATCCTCAATTGCCTGATAGATGACGCGGTAGAGACGAACGTCTACTTTCTCACGCTCTGCGATGGACTTCGCGGTTGCGTCCGGGCGCACATTGAAACCAATAATGATCGCGTTGGATGCGGCTGCCAGACTGACGTCGGACTCGTTGATCGCACCAACACCGCCGTGGATGACCTTGACTACAACTTCCTCGTTGGACAGCTTCATCAGGCTCTGCTTTACTGCCTCGACAGAACCCTGTACGTCTGCCTTTACGATCAGTGGAAGTTCCTTTACATTTCCTGCCTTGATCTGGGAGAACAGATCGTCCAGGGAAAGCTTCATCTTTGTATCTTCAATTAACTTATTCTTGCTCTCAGAAATAAAGGTTTCTGCAAAGCTTCTTGCCTCTTTCTCGTTCTCCGGCTGTACAAATACCTCGCCGGCGTTCGGCACGTCATTAAGACCCAGAATCTCGACCGGAGTGGACGGACCAGCCTCTTTGACGCGGCGTCCTTTATCGTCCATCATCGCACGGACACGGCCGTAGCAGGCGCCTGCCGCGATCGGATCACCGACATGCAGGGTACCTTTCTGTACCAGGACGGTCGCAACCGGACCTTTACCCTTATCCAGCTCCGCCTCGATGACAAGACCTCTCGCATTACGGTTCGGGTTTGCCTTTAACTCTTTGACCTCTGCGGTCAGAAGGATCATCTCAAGCAGTTCCTTGATACCTTCCTTGGTATGTGCAGATACCGGAACGAAGATGGTGCTGCCGCCCCAGTCCTCCGGAACCAGTTCGTACTCAATAAGCTCCTGTTTTACCTTCTCGATATTGGCACTCGGCTTATCGATCTTGTTGATCGCTACGATGATCTCAACACCTGCTGCCTTCGCATGGTTGATCGCCTCGATGGTCTGCGGCATAACACCGTCATCTGCTGCAACAACGAGAATTGCAATATCAGTGGATTTTGCACCACGCATACGCATTGCGGTAAATGCCTCATGTCCCGGTGTATCGAGGAATGTGATCTTCTGTCCGTTGATCTCTACCATGTACGCACCGATGTGCTGGGTGATACCGCCTGCCTCTTTTGCAGTTACATTGGTCTGGCGGATTGCATCCAGAAGGGAGGTTTTACCATGATCGACATGGCCCATAACGCATACAACCGGCGGACGGGTTACCATGTCCTTCTCATCCTCTTCTTCCTCTTTCAGAAGTTCCTCGATGACGTCAACCTTGACCTCTTTCTCACAGAGTACGTCAAACTCCATCGCGATCTCTTCTGCCTGCTCGTAATCTACTTCCTGATTGATGGTGACAACCTTGCCCTGTAAGAAGAGTTTCTTTACAATGACAGACGGCTGAAGTTTCATCTTGTCTGCCAGATCCTTGATGGTAATTACCTCCGGGATCGTGATTGTCTTGATCTCCTCAACCTTTGCCTCCTTCTTCTGCGGCGGCTGAACAGCGCTCTTTACGTTCTTTCCGCCTCTTCCCTTGGAGTGCATCTCTTCCTCATGGTCGATCTTGCTATATTTATCGTTCTTGTAATTATTCTTATTCTGCTTGTTGTTCTGCGGTTTCTGTACAACCGGGCTGTCGAAGGATGGCTTCGGAATATTTAAACCGCCGCGTCCATCGCGTCCGCCTCTCTGACCATCACGGCCGCCCTGATAGCCGCCGCTTCTCTGGCCGTCACGGTTTCCCTGATAGCCGCCGCTTCTCTGGCCGTCGCGGTTTCCCTGATAGCCGCTTCTCTGTCCATCACGGTTCTCCGCTGGAGCTGCGCTCTTAGCCGGCTCTGCGGTCTGCTCTGCACTTGCTGCTGCCGGACGGCTTGCCGGTGCGCCGGTCTTGGCTGCGTTTCCTGCATTACCCTTGCCTGCCGGACGGCTTCCTCTCTGTACGCTGTTCTGCGGACGATAAACCGCTGCAATCCGCTTTTTCGGCGGCTCAGTTGTCTTCTCCGCCTCTTTCTTCTCTGCCTCTAACGGCTCTTTCTTTATATCTTCCACTCGATTTGTTTCCGCCTTTCCTGTATCTGTCTTTGACGCTGTCGTCTGTCTCTTTGCTCCTGCAAGGAAGCGTCTGACTGCTTCTGCCTGTTCCTCCGTCACCTTGGAAGAATGGCTTTTTACGTCAAAATGATTTTTCTGCAGTATCTCTAAAACTTCTTTATTTGATTTGCCAATCTGTTTTGACAACTCATTAACTCTCATGTTTTGCTACCTCCGTTCCGGCACTGCCTTCCCGTTCTGCATAAGCTCCTAAAAGAGCCTGCCCAGAAAAGCGTTAATCATCTAACTTCTCTCTTAACGCCTTTGCAAAACCGGAATCCAAAACGCCCAGAGACGCTCTCATCTCTTTTCCCATCGCGTGTCCCAGCTCTTCTTTCATGCCGAACTGGTACACGGGAACCTTGTAGTATGCACATGAATTTTCAAACATCTTTTTTGTATTATCCGACGCTTCTTCTGACACGATCACCAGATACGCTTTTCCACTCTTGATCGCTTTCTCGGTCATGAACTCGCCGCTTGCCGTCTTACCGGCGCGCGTCGCCAGTCCCAGAAGATTCAGCACCTTTTTACGATTCTCCAAACTGCTCCATCTCCTTTTCCAGCGCCTCATAGACTTCCTTCGGAATCGCCATCTTGAGCGACCGCTCCAGTCCTTTGCTCTTTACCGCCTTTTTCCAGCAGTCCATCGAAGGACAGAGGTAGGCGCCGCGTCCATTCCTACGGCCTGTCGCGTCAATCTCGATCGTATCGTCGGCTGTCTTTAAAACGCGGATCATTTCTTTTTTGCTCTTCATTTCTCCGCATCCGATGCACTGTCTGAGCGGCACTTTCTTTGCTCCCACTGTCTATCACTTCCATTTCTGTCAAATCCCGGTTCTGCTGCTTTCTTTCTGCCAAATCTGCCCGTTCCGCCCGAAATCAGCATCCCCGCACATTATCTGTCAGGATTATTCCTGCTCCGCTGCCGGCTCTTCTGTGCCCTCAGCCGCCTCATTTTCTGCTGCCTCGGCTGCGTCTTCCTCTGCCACGCTGATCAGCGGGTCATCGGTGTAGCCCTCGAAGCCTTCCTCATAACCGCTCTCAAGCTCATCTAAAAGACCGGACTCTCTTGCCTGTGTCTCGCTCTTGATATCGATCTTGAAGCCGGTCAGGCGGGCTGCCAGACGTGCATTCTGCCCCTCTTTACCGATTGCCAGGGAAAGCTGGTAATCCGGAACGATCACCTGTGCCTCGCGTGCTTCCTCATCTGCTGCAACCAGGATAACCTTTGCCGGGCTTAACGCGTTCTCAATCAGGAATGCAGGGTTGTCATCCCAGTTGATGATATCGATCTTCTCACCGCGCAGCTCATTGACAACCGCGCTGACACGCGCGCCGTTTAAGCCGACACATGCACCGACCGGATCGACGTTCGGGTCGTTGGAGCTGACTGCCATCTTCGTACGGGAACCTGCCTCACGTGCGATCGCCTTGATCTCTACGGTACCGTCTCGGACCTCGGCAACCTCAGACTCAAAAAGGCGTTTTACCAGATCTGGATGGCTTCTGGATACGGTGATACGCGGGTCGCGCTGTGTCTCTTTTACTTCGATGACATACAGTTTGATACGCTCGGTCGGTTTGAATACCTCGCCCTTTACCTGCTCACTCTCGTTCAGGATCGTGTCGATCTTGCCTAAGTTGATGCTGATGTTGCGTCCTACATAGCGCTGTACGATACCAGTTACGATATCTTTCTCTCTGCAGTGCCACTCCTCATACAGGGCGTTGCGCTCTGCCTCACGAAGTTTCTGTAAGATAACATTCTTCGCGTTCTGAACGGCGATACGTCCAAACTCCTTGGAATTGACAGAGAACTGAACGACATCGCCCAGCTCATACTTGCTGTTTAAGAGCTTTGCCTCTGCCAGGCTTACCTGGGTCATCGGATCCTCTACGGTCTCCACAACCTCACGCTCTGCCACGATGGAAAAATCTCCTGTTTCACGGTTGATGTTTACCTTGACATTATCTGCCCGGCCATAATTGTTTTTGTATGCTGTCAGCAGAGAATTTTCAATTGCTTCTAAAAGAACATCTTTGCTGATATTGTTTTCTTTTTCCAGCAGATTTATTGCCTCAATCAACTCTTTATTCATTTTATTTTATCTCCTCCTACCGTCTAAAAATCAAAGGCTAAACGAATCAAAGCAATCCCTGATTTTTCAAATGTACGCTCGCTGCCGTCCTCCATCGTGAGTGTCACGGAATCCGCGTCATAGGACGTAAGCGTTCCTGTAAATTCCTTCTGTTTGTCGATCGCTTTATACAGGCGGATCTCCACATCTTTGCCGATGCTTCTTGCAAAATCTTTCTCTTTCTTCAGAGGACGTCCCAGTCCCGGAGAACTCACCTCCAGTATATAGCTGTCCTCGATGAAATCTTCCTTATCCAGCCATTCACCAAGCAGACGGCTGATTACCTCGCAGTCATCAACGGTAATACCGCCCTCTTTGTCAATGTAGCACCGCAGATACCAGACGCCGACCTCGCGGACATACTCCACATCAACCAGCTCAAACTGATGCTGCTCCAGAACCGGCGTGATCCACGCCTCTACCCGTGCTTCGTACTGCTCTCCCTTTGCCACACCCCCACCACCTTTCTATGAAATTAGAAAGAGTGGACTTTTTTGTCCACTCTTTCCAGTCAGTCTATTATGTTATCGTGCCTAGTATAACATGCTTTTTTCGGAAGTTCAAGAGGTATTTCCTATTGTTTCTCTTTATTTACCGAATACAGCCTCATAATCTGCTTTGAATTTCTCGATACCGGCATCGGTCAGCGGGTGTTTTACCATCTGCATCAGAACCTTGAACGGAACAGTTGCGATGTCAGCGCCAGCCTTCGCGCACTCGATGATGTGCATCGGATGTCTGGTGGAAGCACAGATAATCTCGGTGGAAATCTCCGGATAATTGTCAAAGATCTCTACGATATCGTAAATCAGGTCTGTACCGTTGGTGGAGATGTCATCCAGACGACCTAAGAACGGAGAAACGTATGTAGCGCCTGCTCTTGCAGCCAGAAGTGCCTGGTTGGCAGAAAAGATCAGGGTTACGTTGGTCTTGATGCCCTCAGCGGACAGAGCTTTCACAGCCTTTAAGCCCTCGGTAGTCATCGGGATTTTAACAACCATGTTCGGATGAATCTTAGCGATCTCACGGCCCTCAGCGATCATATCCTCTGCCTTCACAGTCGTAGCCTTAACCTCACCGGAAATCGGTCCATCTACAATGCTTGTAATCTCTTTGATAACCTCATTAAAATCACGGCCTTCTTTTGCAATCAGAGACGGGTTTGTGGTAACGCCACAGATAATACCCATATCATTCGCTTCACGGATCTCATCAACATTCGCGGTATCAATAAAAAATTTCATTTCCCATATCCTCCTAATTTTTATAAGATAGATAGCCAGTATCTCCTATATCTACTATACATAAGTATACCATACTTGTCCCATCTATTTCCATACTTGTATCTATATTTTACAAATTGTTACTGTTCACGCATACGTGCCCAGTAACGGAATTTGCCGTGGCTTCGTATTTAAATACGGCAAATTTCTGCTGCCACCACGTTTTCTTACGGCACTTTCGGTTTCAAAAGTGCCTGCCCGGGAACAGTAACTACAAATTTCCCTGTCCGTAATACGCCCCCGGACCATGCTTCCGCAGATAATGTTTATCCTGCAGGCACTGCGGCGCTTCCTTCACATCTGGATTGATCATCTCGCAGCGCGCCGCCATCTTGGCAACCTCCTCGAGTACAACCGCGTTGTGAACCGCCTCATGGGCATCCTTGCCCCAAGTAAACGGTCCATGGTTCTTGCAGAGCACACATGGCACAGCCATCGGGTCAAGCTTCCTCTCCTCGAACAAATCTGCGATCAGCACGCCTGTGTTCCACTCATAATTCTTTAATTCTTCCTCATTTAAGTTTCTCGCGCATGGAACGGAACCGTAGATATAATCTGCATGGGTCGTTCCGTAGCACGGAATGTCGCGTCCCGCCTGCGCCCAGGAAGTCGCCCACGGACTGTGCGTGTGAACCACGCCGCCGATCTTCGGAAAACGGTTATAAAGAATCAGGTGGGTTTTTGTATCAGAGGACGGATTCAGCGTTCCCTCAACGCGGTTTCCTTCCAGATCCATGACAACCATATCATCTGGCGTCAGTTTGTCATAGTCCACGCCAGACGGTTTGATGACAAACAGCCCCTTCTCACGGTCAATCCCGGAAACATTGCCCCAGGTAAAGGTAACCAGACCGTATTTCGGAAGCAGCATATTGGCTTCGTATACTTCTTTTTTTAATTCTTCCAGCATCGATTAAAACCTTCCTTCTACGGCGCCTCTCTCGGCAGCCAGACCATTGATATAGCTTGTCATAAACGCATTGAAGCCCTCGACATCCTTTGCATCCGGCTCCATCGTCTCCGCCTTTGCATCTGCAAATACCTGCTCATTTAAGTAATCGGACAAGCTCTGTCCCGGCTTCTTATCCTTGCGGTATGCCGCCAGAACCGCGATACCCCAGGCACCGCCCTCACCGGCTGTCTCCATAACGGATACCGGCACATCAGCCGCTGCCGCCATGATACGCTGTCCAACACCCTTGGTCTTGAAGAATCCGCCGTGGCCCATCAGTTTATCCAGTGTCACGTGCTCTTCCTTGAACAGAATGTCCAGACCATATTTCAGGGTTGCCAGGGAACTGTATAAGTGGGTACGCATGAAGTTTGCCAGTCCCAGCTTGCTGTCGGGATGGCGCATAAACAGCGGGCGTCCCTCCTCGAAGTCGGTGATCGGCTCGCCGGAGAGGTAGCAGTAGGACATCAGTCCTCCGCAATCTTCATCGCCCTCAAGCGCCTTGCGGTACAGGGTTCCAAACAGGGTGTTGCGGTCTGTTTTCTGACCCATCAGCTCATAGAACTCTTCAAACAGACCTACCCAGGCATTCAGATCGGAGGTACAGTTGTTGCAGTGAACCATGCCGACCAGATGACCATCCGGCGTAGTTACCATGTCAATCTCCTGGTGAACCGTCTCCAGAGTCTTTTCCAGAACAACCATTGCAAATACGGAGGTTCCGGCAGATACGTTACCGGTGCGGACTGCCACGCTATTGGTTGCCGTCATACCGGTTCCTGCATCGCCCTCCGGCGGGCACAGCGGAATGCCAGCTTCCAGATTGCCGCTCTCATCCAGCAGCTTCGCGCCTTCCTCCGTCAGCGTTCCCGCCTCATCGCCAGCGCTCAGAACCTCCGGCAGAAGGTCGCGCAGCTTCCACGGATATCCCTTTGGAACCATCATTTCTTCGAACTTATCCAGCATTTCAGCATCATACTGTCCGGTTGCCGGGTCGATCGGGAACATACCCGAAGCATCGCCGACGCCAAGTACCTGCTTACCGGTCAGTTTCCAATGTACATATCCGGCTAAGGTGGTCAGGAAATGCACGCGGGATACATGCTCCTCGCCGTTGATTACCGCCTGATACAGGTGTGCAATACTCCATCTCTGCGGGATATTGTAGTTAAACAGGTCCGTCAGGCGTCTTGCTGCCTCGGCGGTCATCGTATTTCTCCAGGTACGGAACGGAACGAGCAGTTTTCCGTCCGCATCAAATGCCATATAGCCGTGCATCATGGCGCTGACGCCCATCGCACCAACCTTTTTAAGCGTTAAACCGTATTGTTTCTTCACATCGGCAGCCAGATCCGCGTAGCAGTCCTTTAAGCCTTTCCAGATATCTTCCAGGGAATAGGTCCAGATACCATTTTCCAGACGGTTTTCCCACTCATAGCTCCCCTGCGCGATCGGCGCGGTCGTGCCGTCCGTCAAGACTGCCTTGATTCGGGTCGAACCAAATTCAATTCCGAGCGCTGTATTTCCGCTCTCTATGTCTTTCTTGATCTCTTCCGCACTGCGGCCCATATCCATCCTCCTCATTGTAGCAAAAAGGCGCACCGCCGCCGGAATTATCATCCCCTTGGCTGCGGCACGCCCCGTCATTCATAACTATTTTATTTTCACAATTGTGGCGAAAACTTATGCAGTTACGTCTTTTTCAAATTTTTTTATCTTTCAAACACCCTATTATTTCATAAAGAATTTCTGTAAATCAGCCTCTGTCGTATCTTCGCCGATTGTAATTAACTCGGTACCGGTCAGACGCGCGAACATAGCGATGTCGTCTCTCGTCAGAGCGGTAGATACAACGGAGTGATGAGCGCCACCTGCGTAGCACCATGCAGCCGTACCGATCTGGAAGTTCGGTTTATGACGGTACATAATTCTCGCCACCGGAAGTTTTGGCATCGGTTTCGGCTGTTTTACAAGCTCGATATCTGCACAGATGATGCGGAAATGATCGCCCATATCTACCATCGTTACCTGGATACCATCGCCGGTCACGCCGTCGAAAATCAGTCTTGCCGGATCCTCCTTGCCGCCGATACCCAGCGGAATTACATCGATCTCCGGCTTGGTTGCTGCAAATGCCGGCGGAACCTCCAGCATATGGGAAGCTAACTCTAACTCCTGTCCCGGAGTCAGATCGTAGGTATAATCCTCGATAAAGCCGGTTGCGCCCTCTTTGCCCTCGGACATCTTCATCAGGACTGCAGACAGAGCGGAAATCTTGTAATCACCCTCCGGACCAAAGCCAATGCCTTTGCCCATCAGGTTCTGTGCTGCGATACCCGGAAGCTGCTTTAAGCCGTGCAGATCCTGGAATGTATCAGCGAATGCGCCGATTCCGTTCGCGGAGAGAAATTTTTCCAGACCTACTTCATATTTAGCCTGCTCGCGGACAGAATCAATGCGGTCGGTCTTCATTGTATACTTATCGGTATACTCTTTCATCTTCGCGTCGATCTCTTCCTCGGTTACCTGGTTGATGATGTCAACCAGATCGCCCAGTGCGTAATAGTTGCACTCCCAGCCGTATTTGATCTGGCTCTCTACGCGGTCGCCGTCGGTAACCGCCACCTCGCGCATATTGTTGCCGAAGGAAGCCACCTTTAAGGACTTGGAGTAGGAGATAGCCTTTGCAACGGATGCAAACTGGCGGATCTTTGCTACCACATCATCATGTTTGTAATATCCAGCTACAACCTCATGCGGAATACCCATTCTGGCAACGATGAAGCCGTACTCACGGTCGCCATGTGCGGACTGATTCAGGTTCATGAAATCCATGTCGATCTCATCATACGGAAGCTTCTCATTTGCCTGTGTATGTAAATGAAGCAGCGGTTTTCTTAATTCCTGCAGACCCTTGATCCACATTTTTGCAGGGGAGAAGGTGTGCATCCATGTGATAACGCCGACACAGTCATCATCATTGGAAGCTTTCCGCATATCCTGAATACAGATTTCAGAAGTCTCTACGGTTGGAAGAAGTTCGATCTCTGCCAGATCGCCCACTGTTTCGTTTAAGAATGCAACCATCTGACGGCTGTCTTCTGCAACCTGTTTCAGGCATTCCTCTCCGTATAAGTCCTGGGAACCCACAATAAAGTATAACTTTTTCATTTTAATCTGCCTCCTTGTCATTTTCAATGTATATCCCGAACCGAATTTCCGTTGTTAAACATCACCGGAAACCGGTACGAATACTTCTTTTCCTGCCAATCCGAATCCTCTATCATCCGCAGAAGATTGCGCGCTGTCAGCCGCCCAAGATTGTACTTGGGATGAATCACGGACAAGATCGTGAGATCCCCCTCCTGCACCGGTCCGGCATCATCAAACGATACCAGGGAAATATCTTCCGGCCCGCGCAGTCCGCGGTCCTTTAAAAAATCCATATAGCTGCCCGCCACCTCGTCGTTGTAGAGGATCATCGCGGTACAGTCCTTCGTCCGGCGGTACATCCGCTGGAGTCCTTTTTTGCTTAATTTTTCTTCCATATCCCGGGTCGAATACCAGCGGATCCAGTCCTCCTGGAAATCGATCCCGAAATCCGACAGACACTCGATAAAGCCGCGGTAACGCTCGATCCCCTGCCAGTCATCGTATTTGAAAATACCGCCGATCCGGGTATGTCCGTTCTGTATCAAAATCCGCGTCAGCTCATAGCCCGCGCGCGCATCCGACATCTCCACGCTGTCAAACGTCTCATTCTGGTAATGATTGTGAATAAACAGCGTCGGAATATTTCTCCTCCGTATCTCCTTGTAAAGCCGCAGATTCGGATTCGGGAAACTGGAACGCGTCCCCTCGATGATGAGTCCGGACACATTGCGCCCCAGCATCCCCTTGAGATACAGGGCCTCATCATTTAAGCGGTTGCGCGTGACCGAAACGCTGATCTCATAACCTTCCTCCCGCAGGACGGACTCGATTCCCTCGTACACCTGCGGAAACAGGTAATCTGAAAAATAACTGAGAATCAGTCCGATGCGGGGACGTTCTTCCTTATCCTTCTCCGGCGCATAGGAAACGTATGTGCCGCTTCCCTTGACCCGGGCAATCAGCCCGTCCTGCTCCAGGCGGTCGAGCGCGTTGCGGACCGTCTGGCGGGAGTATCCAAATTTATTCTGGAGCATATGCTCGGATGGAAACTTGTCCATATTCCGGAGCACCCCGCTCATAATCAGCGTCCGACCCCAGTTGTAGAGCTTCTGATATTTAAGTCCACCCTGATTCCGGCTGCTGTTCTCCCTCATACTGTAACCTCCAGATGTCGCTTTTGTCTGTCCTATTTAATAACCTGCAGAGACTGACGATCTGCGAATACAGCTACGAATATCAGGAATACAACACCCTGGATGAGCTGCATCATCTGTGTGGTAAAGCCCATCATCGTCAGACCACTGTTCAGGACGATGTACAGAAGAGAACCAACGATGATATTCTCAAAACGTACCTTCGCACCACCGGAAATCGGCATACCGCCCAGTACCAGTGCAATCAGGATCTGGGTCTCAAGCTGGTTACCACCGGAAGAAGTAACCGAACCAACCTTGATAACATTGATAAATGCGGCAAATCCTGTGATCGCACCTGCCAGTGTGTAGATAAGGAACTTCATGCGGTCGGTACGGATGCCGGAGAACATCGCTGCTTTCTCACCTGCTCCGATCGCCTTTAAATAGGTACCAAACTTGGTAAAGCGGAATAAAATAAATCCGATAATCAGGACCACCAACGTACAAGCCAGCTTTAATTCAGTGCTATCGAAGTTGATTAACATCGCAGAGCCGGCTACCGGCGCGTTGGTCGTCAGATATTTGATAAATCCACGGAATAAGAACATCGTACAAATCGTAACGATGAAGGATTTAATCTTGCGGTATACATAGAAGTAACCGTTGATGGCGCCGATCGCTGCACCAACCGCGATACCTGCCACAATCGCCAGTGGAATGCTGGTCTTGGAAACCATGCAGACAACAATCGATGCAATACCAAGAATGGAACCCTGGGAGAAATCTAGACCGCCCATCGTCATGATAAAGAATACGCCGGTTGCCGAAATCATGGTGACATACACCTGGGAAAGTACCAGAGGAAGGTTATTCATCATCCGGAAATTCGTCAGGGCATTGAACATAAGAAAGATGATAATCAGTCCCGCAATCGGCAGAAGCGAACGGATCATCGTCATTTTTGATAACTTTTTGAGCTGCTGCTCTTTATTTTCCGTACTTGTCTTAACTTGATTCTCCATTGCATCCTCCTTATACCATCATCGTGATCAGGCTGTTCTCATCCATCGCCTCATCACGTTCCAGCTCACCGCTGATCTTGCCGTCCTTCATGATAATGATGCGGTCGCACATACCAATCAGCTCCATCAGCTCCTCGGAAATCATGATAATCGATTTTCCATTCTTTCTCATCTGGTTCATTAACTGGTAAATGTCCTGTTTAACCTTAATATCAATACCACGGGTCGGACTGTCGAGAACGACAATATCGGAATCTTTTCCAATCCATCTTGCCAGAACGACCTTCTGCTTATTACCACCAGAAAGCTCCGAAACAAACTGGTTTACGTTTACCATCTTAACGGACATCTGTTTTGCAAACTGGTTGGAAAATTCTCTTAATTTCTTATCGCTCAACAGGTGAATCTTGTTTGCCAGCGAATCCAGGGACGGCAGGCAGATGTTGTCGCCAATGCTCTGGTTTAAAACGACCGACTCATTATCACGATCCTTCGATGTATACGCGATGCTGTGCTTGATCGCGCTCGGGATATCGTTAATCTGCGTTCCGTCTGCCAGCTCTACCGTACCGGTTCTGTCATAGGATGCGCCGAAGATTGCTTTGCCGATCTCATGCATACCGGACTCAGACAGACCGCCAAAGCCAAGGATCTCGCCCTTGTGAAGTTCAAAACTGACATCCTCGATGAGTCCCGGAACCGTCACGTTCTTAACAGAAAGAACGACTTCATCTGATACTTTCTCACCGTAATCTGCACGGTAATAATCACCTGTTACCTCACGGCCTACCATCAGACGTTTCAGATCGTCCTCGGTCACATCCTTGCTCTTGACGGTATCAATGTAAACGCCGTCGCGCAGGATCGTGATGGTATCTGACTTCTCCAGAATCTCCGGAAGGTCATGGGAGATAAAGATGACCGTGTTGCCGCTCTCACGGATGCGGTTCATGTGTTTGTAAAGTTCTTCACGACCTTCCTGGGAAAGTGCCGTGGTCGTCTCATCAATGACAACAATCTTCGGATTGAAGTAGGTCGCCTTTACGATCTCGACCAGCTTCCGGTCCTCGAAATTGTAGTTGTCGATAATGTCTGCCGCCTTGATACGCTCGAAGCCGTACTGTTTCAGAAGCTCCGTCGCCTTTTTATTCATGGCATTTGTATTTTTAATTCCCATATGTACGAACTGATCTTCGTGTCCCAGGAATATATTTTCCGCTACTGTAAGTCCTGACAAGGTTCCTAACTCCTGTACGATGATAGAAACACCCTCGTTGTTGGCTTCTACCTGATTCTTCGGATGAATCTCTTTCCCATCCAGAATGAAGGTACCGCTTCCGATACTGTAGATGCCGGTCAGCATGTTGGTCAGCGTCGATTTACCGGAACCATTCTCTCCGATCAGCGCGTGAACCTCGCCTTTATTGACATTGAAAGACACATTCTGAACTGCCTTCGTGATACCGAAGGACTTGCAAAGATTTTTTACCTGTAATCTTACCTCGCTCATTGCATTTCCTCCCTCGATTTACTTGACAATCTCGCCTTTTTCTGCTTTTGTGGTCAGCGTGATGATAATTAACAGTGCCAGACCCGTGATAACGTCCTGGATCGCTGTCGGTGCGCCCATCGCGATGAAACCAAAGAAAATAATGTTGATAACGAACTCTCCGATGACAATCGCCTGCAGCGGCATACCATATTTCTTAAATGCCAGACCGAAGAAGCATCCCATCGTCGGAACGAAGTTACGGCTCATCGACGCCATACCGGTTACCGCTACCATAGAGGAACCATAGCTGATCGTCAAGATAGCCATAACACCTAAAAATGCGCCACTCAAAATAAATGCAAGCACTTTGTACTTATTGACATTGATACCCATGTTTTTCGCTACGAACTCGTTGCTGCCGATCGCATATGTATAAGTACCAATCTTTGTATAATTTAAGAAAATGTAAGCTGCCACACATGCCAGAAGTGCCAGAATAATGTTCCACGGCATCTGTCCGAATGCACGGAGGTTGGACGGAAGCGTCTGCTCCACGCCGCCTGCGATGTAGTTGGCAACCGACTCATAGATAAGAGCCAGACCCGTCGTTACAATCATGGACGGGATACGGAGTTTTACATAAAAAATACCGTTTAAAAGTCCGACAATGGTACCAGTCAGCACGCTGCCGATGATAAGACCGGCATATCCCATGCCGAAACGAGAGGCAAATACACAGCCTACAATCGCTGAAAGCATGATGTTCGCGCCGATGGAGAAATCGAACATACCCATAACCATAACAAAGTAAAAACCAACAGCGCCAACCGTCGCGATCAGGCTGGCCTGAAAATAACTCAGCATATTAGCCGGAGAACCAAAATTGCCCGGCGTCAGAGCTTTAAAAATCGCCCAGGAAAGCACTACCAAACCCACCAGGATGATATAACCCTTGGCAGTTCCCGAAAGTTTTTTCTTTCCGGTTGTTTCAACAACAGAAGAACCCATATTTTATACCTCATTCATAACTGCTCAGTTTCTTTTTTCTTTTAAAGAAAAGACCGGCATCGCGCCGTGCGATACCGGCCTTTTCTATTACATTCAGCCTCTTAAAATTCTATAATTTGAATCAGTTTCTGAACTAATTAGTTGCCTGCTCTCTGTGCAGCATCCTCGATGGAGATACCAGCTGCAGTTGCTTTCAGGTCATCCAGGCTAAGCTCGGACATAGCTACCAGTTCCTCATCGGTGTATGGAAGCTGATCTACGAAGTACTGCTCATATGCTTTGTAGTCGTCCGGAGAAGATACATACAGATACGGGAACGGAACATCCTCGAAGTTGCCCTCGATACCTGTGTAGTTGCCCTTGATTGCGTTGTAAACCATCATGAAAGCGATAAGCGGATCGCAGTAATGTCCACCGGACTCACCGGCCATAGAACCATTTTCAAGTCTCTCGCCCAGATCCGGAA
>ERZ773264.1844-NODE-1844-length-22885-cov-5.586509_pt1 | contig 22885 bp, 18 predicted proteins | sample MGYA00511910_ERZ773264 | MGnify/ENA primary metagenome ERZ773264 (study PRJEB29015, sample SAMEA2737739) | human gut metagenome | biome: human gut; feature: human-associated habitat; material: faeces | place: China | collected 2012 ... | reverse complement strand
TCCTTATTATAACGCGCTCATCATCAACCACAAAGGCAACCTTTAATTTTTTTATCCTCTCATACTCTTTTGTTCCCTCTTTCAAACGCTTATTAACCATAGTCTGCATCTTCTGCCTTGTAGTAACTATCATCTGACGGTTTCCGTCTGACAATTTCTTTATAAGTGTATCTACATACTCTGTGTCATCAACATCAATCGTGTCATTATCCGCATAAGACTGAAAAGCCATCTTTGTCTGCATATCAAGGTCTTTTCTGTCAATAAGAAATATTGTTTTTTCAATCGAAGGAATATCCATCAAAAGATTTCTAGTCGCTTTATATGAAGTCATGGTCTTTCCCGAACCTGTAGTATGCCATATAAAACCTGAAATCCCTTTCTTTGAGGCATTACGCATAGCCCTTATTGCATGAATCTGATAAGGTCTGAGTATAAGAAGTTTCTGTTTATCATTATCAAGCACCGTATATTTTGTCACCATCTCATGTGCTTCCGGTATTTTTAATACTGAATTTGCAAAATCAAGATACTCACACACAGGCACATTATTTTCATCAATCCATCCTGTTATAAACTTTTTATTTAACTCGGTATCTCTTGCCGCTGAAAAATATTTAGTATCTACTCCGTTGCTGACAACAAACATCTGGATATTAGAATAAATCCCATGAAACTTACCCTCACTGATATACTTTTTAATCTGACGGAACCCATCCATATAAGAATGATTTTTATTTTTTAATTCAATATGAATCATAGGGATTCCATTTATAAGCAAAGTCACATCAAATCTTCTGTCTCTGGTTTCTTCGTCATCCGCTCCAAATGCCTGATATTGATTTATCACCTCATACACACTTGTTCCACCGGCAACATGTTCATTGTTCATAACGAGCAGATGCAATACATCATTACCACGCTGAACATGAACATAAACCTTTCCATTCTCACCCACAAGCCATTTTGCAGCATCATAAAAGGAGGCATGAGAAAGATCATTTTTTATCTTCGCAAACTCAGAATCACTAAGCGGTTCATCATTTAATTTAGCCTTATTATTCTGTTCTAATATATATTTGAAATTGTCCCATAACTGTTCTTCCGTTCTTATATCCGGTCTGTATGTCCACTGGGACTCTCCCGTACAAAGCTGCTCGATCAATCGTTTTTCTATAACCGCCTCTAATTCCGCCATAACTTCTTCCTCTCATATTTCAACTTTAACCTATCCAAAAATCTTATTTTACACCTCATATATATATTACACTGTCTGCATCAACTCTTTCTCGATTTCTTTTATATCTTCCTGTGTCAGACTCGTAAAAAACTCTGGTATATCCTCTATTGATAACTTCCCTGCTTTTATCATCTTTATTGCATTTTCTTTTGCTTCTTTTGTTGCTTTTTTTGTTGCCTCTTGTGCTGCTTTTTTTGCTGCTTCTTCTGCTGCATGATATTTTTCATACTCTATATACTCACGCAATATTTCTTTCTCATCATACATAGCCAACATAATAGACACAACCTCCTTTTCCCTGCTTTGCAAATATTCTCTTAATACATTTTTATCCTTGCAAATGCGAATTGTCTCCATGATTGTTTCTCTTGTTCTTCCATACTGTTTCATCTGCTCATTATAAACTTTTGTAAATGTCACATACTGGCTTATAATGTCATCTTCATCCGTTCCATATAATACCTTAACTTTTGCATCAATAAATCCGGTATGTCCTCCGAAAAACGCATCGGATAAGCTGATATATTCAGGATGTTCTTTTCTGTCTCCTGTATAAATCACATATAATTCAGGCTTTGGCATCTTTATTTTTCGGCTTGCATAAAGATTTTGCTTTGTTCTTTTAAAATAATCCTGATATGTTGTCATTAAGTATATCAAACTTCTTATCACGATATTTTCTGTCCATGTTGATTGTGCTTCCACTAATATAACAAGCCGGTCTCCTACCAGAAATCCCAAATCATTGTAAATATCATCCGTTAATATATTATGAATTGTTATATCCTTTAATTCAGCTTCAGTTACATCTTTATCCTCCGGATGTATTGTCTTATATAATTGTATAAGATACTTTTTGTCCTGAAACAAATTTGTAAAGACACTATCTTTAATCGTATATTTTGCTATATCCGTTTCGTTTAATCTATCCATTATCGTATTTTCATTCTCCAAAACATCACCTCTCCTTAACTTCATCCCACTCTCTACACTGTTTGCATCAACTCTTTCTTGATTTCTTTTATATCCTCTGGTGTCAGACTTGTAAAAAACTGCGGTATATCCTCTATTGATAACTTTCCTGCTTTTATCATTTTTATTGCATTTTCTTTTGCTTCTTTTGTTGCTTTTTTTGCTGCTTCTTTTGCTGCATGATATTTTTCATACTCTATATACTCACGCAATATTTCTTTCTCATCATACATAGCTAACATAATAGATACAACCTTTACAAATAAAATTTATTGTCTGTTACTCTTATATTTATTATAACAAATATAAATTTTTCTTCAATAAGATACCAATCATTTTAATTTTCTTGTGCATTTATAATACTTTTTACAACTTTTACACTTACACTGATGAAGAGTGATGAGGTGGTCGAGGGTATTGATAAACACCGATATTTTTCTTTGTTCCTGAATTTGCGATGGCATCTCAATATTAACATCTTTAAAAAAAGCTTCTACATCCACATTTAATAGACCATGATTTCTTGCTCCCTCAGCACATATTGCAGACACATCATGATACCAACTTAATGTGTCAAAAAAACACTCCAAATAGTCTGAATCAACTTCATCCGTTTCAATAGAAAAACAAATATACAATGTCGATAAACAGCCCTGTTCATAAGCATTTAACCGCTTAATCGAACCGTAATCAAATCCTTTAGAATAACTTTTATTATATGCAAATTCACCTTTTTTCAAAAGGTAATAATTACTCATATCTTTGGCTGCAATAACTTTATTAAAAAAGTCTCTCTGGTCAATCAAGCCATATTGTGATGCTATTGTAAGTGGCAAATCAGATTCATTATTCTTGTTTTTTCTGGTTACTCTTACACATACCTCCCCCAGCTTACGCTGTTCCCAAGTTAAAGTATCTCATCCTTATTTAACCCCTGCACCCTATCAGAACCTTTTTGCCCTTAAATGCGAAACCATACTTTTTAATATTATCTATTGGTATTCCTTTTGCACTCAGATTTGTCTCATACTGCTTTTCTTCAATCTGTATAAGAGCATTTTCTACAGTTTCTTCCAGAGAGTCTTCCTTTCTTGGATTATAGACTTTAAACTCTAAAATAAAAGCCTCTTTACTCCTATCTTTTGGCTCTATCATTACATCATACCGCCCAAAACCACTCTCACGATTTGAAGTCACAATATAATCCTCTGCCAAATCAACAAGCAACCCCAATACAAACCCATGGTAAAATCTCTCCGGCTGTAATTTTGAAGGTTTTGTTCCAACATCAAAATTGCTGAATATTTCCTCAGAAATCACATTCATATACTCATTCATTGCTTCAACATCATTAATTAACAATGCTTTTACAAACGCATTATAGTTTCCTGCTGACTTTTTGAACCAACCTCTCACCATATCATAAAACATATCCAAGACTTCCATATTTGTCAGTGAAAGTTCATACAGTTGTCTCTTTCCAACTACTTTTTTTTCAATAGAAACTACTTTCAAATAACCACTTGCTAGCAAAAGACTCCAAACTGCTTCCGAATCATCATCCAGTTGATTATATACTATCTGCTCATCAATAGGACACAATATATTTTTGCCTTTTAACAATTCTTCAAAAACGGATTTTAAATCTGCATCTCCTTCTCTTACAAGTTTACTTACCAATCCATTACTACTGGTATTTGCCCAATATGTATCTATCTTTCCTTTATCCAGAAAGTTTAAAATAGACCACGGATTATAAATATCTGTTATTTTTCCAAACACAAACCCATCATACCATTTTTTAATTTCTTCTTTTTTATCCCCATATCCAAATTTCTCAAGCGAATTAAATACTTCTTCCTCAGTAAAACCAAAAGCCGTCATATATTTGTTTGATGTTGTTGTAACCACCTCAAGATTGTTTAAATCAGAAAAAACCGACTCCTTACTCACTCTTGTTATTCCTGTCATTATCGCTCTTTCAAGATATGGATTAGTTTTAAATGTAGAATTAAACAGACTTCTTGTAAATGAAGCCAACTCATCCCAAAATCCATTTACATATGCCTCCTGCATAGGCGTATCATATTCATCAAGAAGAATTATTACTTTTTTACCATAATAACGATACAAGTAGTCTGATAACTGATACAAAGACAAAGAAGCATCACTGTCATCCATATTTTCCGAGACCCGCCTAAAATATCTTTTATCCGCCTCGCCCAGCAAACCGGTAAACAAAAGAAATGAATATTCTTCATAAAGTTTTGTAATTAGTTGACATATTTTCTTTCTTGTCATCGGAAAATTTTTTTCTTTTATATTCGCAAATGACAGACTAATCACAGGATATGTTCCCTGCAACTGCCTGTACTCTTTTTCCTCCCATATTGAAAGTCCCTCAAACAAATCTTCTCTATCTTTATAATCTACCGAAAAAAACTGTTTAAGCATACTCATATTAAGAGTTTTCCCAAATCGTCTCGGACGGGCAATAAGCGTTGCCTTATCTTTGCTCTCCCACCATTCACGAATAAAATATGTCTTATCTATATAAAAACATTTACCATCCCTGATTTCATCAAATTCCTGTATTCCTATTCCAATTTTTTCAGTCATAAAAATGCTCCTCTCCGTGAAAACATTTATCCTCTAATATAAATTAAGAGTTTCCTGTTTTTCATTCTACTAAACTTTCTCCCTAACCTGCATCAGTGCATATCCTAGCAGATTTTGACCTCTCCACTCGTCAATGTTTAATCTTTTTGGATCGCTCATAGACAATCCTATACCCCATATTTTATCTCTCACGGCACATTCCGCCAGCATTGCATCACCTGTGTTTTTTAACATCTTTTTAAGTGAATAATTCTGAGAAAATTTTGCCAAAAGTCCCTCGTACACAATAATCTGTCTCTTTCCATTCCAAATATTATCATTATAATTTGAAATCTGCCGTCCTAATCTTTTAATTTCTGCAACATCATTTATTGAAAGAATTTCTTCTGCTATTTTTTTGTCAGAAAAGCAAACAGCTTTTTTATACATCATGTACTGCTCCATCGATGAAAATTCAATTTCATCAATAGAAAAATCTGAATGAAACCAATTACTTAAATAACCATTTTCCTCATCAGGATTGTGAAAACAAATTATCTCCATGATTTTACCTCACTTTCTGTATTACAATTCAAAATAATGCACTAATTACTTCCGTTACTTTTATCACTCTCCTTTTGCAAACATATTTTGTAACATATATTTTTTCACATTTTTTAATTCTTCGCACTTTCGTTGATGAAGAGTGATGAGGCGGTCTATGAACTGAAAAAAGTTGCCAATTTTGCCCTGCTCTTCATTATTTGGAAATGGAATTTCCAAATTACTTACTTGCTTCAAAGATAGATTTGGCTGTGCCCCTATTGTAGGATTTTGCTTTATAAAATCCTCTACTGTTCTTCCCTTTAAAACAATTGTAATATAATCAATTACACCTTCATTTAACCTTATTATTGCTAATGCTTGATTAGTATTAGCTGGCAAAACACTTGATTTTACTTTACTTACACGTCCTAATGTTCCCGCAATAGAAAATAAAATATCATCTTCTTTCAACTGTGAACGTTTTAGATATCCTTCATGCTCCTCTGCAGTAATTTTGGTAGTATTCTCTATTTCTCCATTATCTGGATTAATATTTTCAACTTTAATAAAATTTATCTCACCTAACCCTGATTTATCTTTTGGAGTTGTCCCTTTTGTTATCAAAGATGTCACCTCCCCCAGCTTACGCTGTTCCCAATCGTTCGTAAATCCATTAAATCTGATTTCCGGATTTTTCTCTCCTTTTTTCGGAAACATTTTTTGAAGCATAATTTTTTTTACTTTTTTCACCTCGTCACACTTTCGCTGATGAAGAGTGATAAGGTGGTCGAGGGTGGAGAAATAGGCTCCGATTTTTGTCTGTTCTCTGTATGATGGATATCTCTCTTCAAACTGCATCACATCATTAACTGACAAATTTGTTTGCTTATTTCCATCATCGAATTTCAGGAAATATTTATTTCTATTCATCAAAATGTGTAAGAAATATGAATCTGTATGTTCATTAGGCGTGATACCTGCTATACGTTGATTTAACGTGTATTTTCCACTTTCATCAACCAAAAAAGTTCTTGCAATAGCTCTTCCATTTGGCACATCACTTAATACAAATGCAATTTCTCCTTCATACAACGGTTCTATCTGTTCAGCTGAAAACTTTCTTACTTCTCCGTCTGTAGAAACAAATTTTGAATTTACAACAACATATTTTCCAGTTTCTGAAATATTATTTTCATGTGCTTTTCCATTTCTATATTCAGCCACTTCCCCCAACTTACGCTGTTCCCAATCGTCCTCAAACCCTGCGAACCTAATATTCGGTTTTTTCGCCATAATCACACCTCCCTAAGCACTTTGATAAGCTCGTTCACTGCATTTTTTGTTTCCTCATTGCCAAAAGTAAGCTCTTTCATCATTCCAAGCAATGAATCCGTGCTTTCTTTTATACCTTTATCTGTTTCTGCCATATCTTTTGTCAACGCATTAAGGTCTATCTCAGGTTCTTCCTCTGTTGTATCTACATATCTCGGTATATTAAGATTAAAATCATTTGATTTAATATCTTCATAAGATGCAAGATATGCCTTTTTTTCAACTGTTTTCCTGTCCTTATAAAGTTTCAGAACACTTTCTATATGTTCATCTTTCATTTCATTCTGTTTTTTCTCTTTTTCATAAAATTCAGTACCCGATGCATCTATAAACAATACATCTCTGCCCTCACGGTGCTTTTTTAATACAACGATACAAGTCGGTATTGATGTATTGTAAAACATATTTGCAGGCAATCCTATTACAGCATATATTGAACCATTTTCCAAAAGTGTCTGCCTTATCGTTCCCTCTGCTGACCCACGGAACAATACTCCATGCGGCAACACGATTGCCATAGTTCCCGTCTGCTTCAAATGATAAAATCCATGCAATAAAAAGGCATAGTCAGCTTTAGATTTTGGTGCAAGTTTTCCACCATAGTCCATAAATCTTTCATCCTGCTTAAATCCCTCAGCAGCAGACCATTTTGCTGAATACGGCGGATTCATTGTTACTACATCAAACTCTGTTTCTTCGTCTGTCGGCCAGTCGGCATCCAATGTGTCACCATTTCTTAAATGCTGATTTTCAGGTAAAACCCCATGCAGAAACATATTCATTCTAGCCAGATTATATGTAGACGGCATAAGTTCCTGTCCGTAATATCTTATATAATCAGGTTCTTTTGAATAGTTTTTACAACTAAGCATAAGTGAGCCTGAACCCATACACGGGTCATATACCTGCAATCCCCTTTTTTCTTCAAGACCGTCCATTGCAATCTGGCAAAGCAACTGTGCCGGACCATGCGGCGTATAAAATTCTCCTGCTTTTTTTCCTGTTTCAGATGCAAACTGTCCGATAAGATATTCATAGGCATTACCAAGTACATCTCCTTTTGCATGAATCAGGTCGGCACCCTCAAGCACCTTGATAACCTCAGCTATCGTTGCACTTTGTTTCTGGTCTCCTGTTCCAAGACGATTTGAATACAGGTCAACATCCGCAAATAACCCATTAAACAGTTGGTCTGACTCCTGAATCCTGTTAAATGCCGCTTGGAGTTTTTCTCGATTAAATGAATTATTTTTTGCACTCTTAAGCATACTTACATATGTCATATCCGAATCTAAAGTATAATGAAGTGACTCTTTTAATTCTTCAAGCAAATCTTTTGCATCCTCACTCTCCATCACTTCTTCATAACACTCTTGTGCTTCTTCAAGGCTGTCCGGTTTCTCATCGTTCATCAAATCATATGCCTTTGACAAATACGAATCTGATAAATATTTATAAAAAACCAGACCAAGAAGATATGTTTTATACTCATTTGCATCCATCTTCCCTCTGAGTACATCTGCCCCACTCCATAATACCTGTAATAAATCCTTTCCCTCTGTCATCTTTTGAACCTCCATCTTATATAAATGTAAAATAATGCAATCCATGGCATTAGTTGGGGGCAAAATACCTTTTGATCCCAACATCATTAAAATTATACCATAAATTTGCATTGTAAATAACTTATTCTGCCAAAAACAATTTTCTCCTATCTTCCCCTGCATACCGCACATCCACCTTTGTTTCCCACGCAAAATGCACAATCCTTTATCCTCTCCCCATACTCTTTCTTCGTCACAAGATAAATCCCAACACAACTTTTTGCCGGGTGCATATTTCCGCTTTTATCAACTGACACACCCACTTTCTCTGCCCCCGTTATTTTCACAAGTTTTGGCACCGCTGATATATCCATCCCATAAAATCCAGGTCCAAATGAATCCGTCACATATTTTTTATGCCTTACGCTGTGCTTTCTTTCTATATAAATTCTAATCCAGTCTCTCAACACATCTGTTGCCGCTATCATCAGACATTCGACATAATATTTTTCAAGAAGTGAACTTTCTTCCAACACTTTTTCATCAATATCCTTTATTCCAAATGCGTACAGATAAGCACTGTCTATGTCGCCGTTAGCCACATTCATTTTTTCCAGTGCGTTACATTCTATTGTCTGCTCTCCAAATACAAATCCGGCGGTTGTCACCACACTTTCGTCAATCTGTTTAAGAATGACTTTTACTTTTTTCTCACTGAAAAATTTATCATATGCTGCATTTATTATCTCCTTATGCTGTCTTTTCATCTCCGCATCCATTGACTCAAATCCACATGAATGTTCTATTTCCGTCTCCATATCCACAATCAGCTCACTTATATCCACTTCAAGCATTTCATCTTTTGACATAAGGCACTTAAGCACCTCTTCATAATTTGCCGCCCTGTGTGGAAAAGTACATTTTGAACAGTCTTTTATTTTTTCTCCATTTGCCGTCACAAAGTAAACAGGATTTCCGGGACACTTTTCTTTAAGATATAAAGGACAATAGCAGAAAAGGCAATTAAAGTCCTTTTCTGCTATCTCATCTGATACTTTGTGGCATGGAAAATACTCGCATTTCTTATTTGAAAAAAATGAATAATTTTCTGCCATCTTTATTCCTCATTTCATTTTTATTGCTTATTTATTTGCCCTTGCAATCGCTCTTGCTACATGAACTCCACTTGCCGATGCGTGTGACAATGAATGTGTTACACCGCTGCAGTCACCGATAACATAAAGTCCTTTAAGCGGAGTTTCAAGGTTTTCATCTATCTCAACTTCCATGTTATAGAACTTGACTTCAACACCATAAAGAAGCGTATCGTCATTTGCTGTTCCCGGTGCTATCTTATCGAGTGCATATATCATTTCTATAATGCCGTCAAGTATTCTCTTTGGCATTACAAGGCTTAAATCACCCGGAGTTGCCGAAAGCGTAGGTGTCACAAATCCCTCAGCTATACGAGTTGCATTGCTTCGTCTTCCTCTTATAAGGTCACCAAATCTCTGCACTAAGACACCGCCGCCCAGCATATTTGAAAGTTTTGCTATGCTCTCTCCATATCCGTTGCTGTCTCTGAACGGCTCTGAAAAATGTTTTGCAACGAGAAGTGCAAAGTTTGTATTTTCAGTGTGTTTGCTTGGGTCTTCATAACTGTGACCGTTTACCGTAACTATTCCGTTTGTGTTTTCATTTACTACAACACCATGCGGATTCATGCAGAATGTACGGACAAGATCCTCAAATTTCGCTGTTCTGTAAACTATCTTGCTCTCGTAAAGTTCATCCGTGAGATGTGAAAATACTTCTGCCGGAAGTTCAACTCTTACACCAATATCAACACGGTTTGATTTTGTCGGAATATTAAGCTCTGAACAGACTTTTTCCATCCATTTACTTCCGCTTCTTCCCGCTGATATGATACACTTATCACACTGATAATCACCTTTTTCCGTCTTTATAAGATAACCGTCACCATTCTGTAAAACACTGTCTACAGGCGTGTCAAAATAGAAATCTACTTTGTCTTTAAGTTCTGCATAAAGATTTTCGAGAACAACATAATTCTTATCCGTTCCAAGATGACGGACAGAGGCATCAAGAAGATGAAGACCGTTCTGAACACAAAGTTTCTTTATCTCTGTATTGGCTGTCGAATAAAGTTTTGTACCCTCACCGCCATATTTAAGATTTAACTCATCTACATAATACATAAGGTCGAGAGCCTTATTTTTTCCTATATATTCATATAAAGTACCGCCAAACTGATTTGTTATATTATATTTACCGTCTGAAAAAGCACCCGCCCCGCCAAAACCGTTCATTATAGAGCAGCTTTTACAATTTATACAGCTTTTTATCTTATCGCCGTCAATAGGGCAGACTCTCTTTTCAAGTGAATGACCTGTCTCAAATACGGCAACCTTAATCTCAGGATTTTTCTTAACCAATTCATATGATGCAAAAATACCTCCAGGGCCTGCACCGACTATAATAATGTCATATCTCATACGCATAAATCCTCCTTTCAGGACACAAGAGTTACTTAGCCATTAACAAATCCTGACATTCCGTATCAGACCTGTAAATGAAAAATAACTACAAAAATACAGAAGCAGGGCTAAATCCATTTCAAAACTTAACTCGCTTCTGCATTTATTTTACACTATATACATTATTTATGCAATTAAATATGTCAAATTATATGCCCTCAACCATTTTTAAAAGGAGCAGTTTTTCCCCTTTATGGACTATGTCGCCACTTAAATCATTTAGTTGGCTGATACTCTCAACGGTCGTGCGGTATTTTTTCGCAATATCCCACACCGGTGTATCTTTTATCGCATAATAACCTACTATTCCGGGCAGTTTATGAAGCCGCTCAAAATCAAGTGGTTCAATATTTACATCAAAAATATAATTCTCCTCAAAATTTGAAAAAGCAATGGCACATAATGTTATATTTGCCTTGACCTCAATTTCCGAACTGTCAAGCATCATAACATTTATATTGTTTATCTCAAATTGCAATTCATAGTAACATTCAGGACTAAGGCCATCAATCTCGATAACATGACGAAACGGCATTACCACCTTTTCGATAGATAAAGGGTTAGAATCATTTTCCGTCATATACAAAACATCAAGCTGCATCACGCCGTCAAGCTGTATCCCGTCTTTTACAACCTGCTGTTCATCAATCGTTATCTTTCCCGTTGTATTGCATATTTGAAGTATTTTATCCTGATTGTCTATATTAAATTGCTCAGAAAGTCTCAAAACACTCTGATTTTTCATAATAAGCCTGTTTAGTGACATAGTCTTTCTTACCGGCTCAAGCTCCATTGCCGTTGAATAAGCATCATCAAGTATCTGAGTTTCTTTATTCTCATAGAACTTCATTTGCAATTTCAGTGTCAGCTCAAAACTTATTATCCTGTTTTCACCATCCTCATCAGGCTTTCCTGAAAGCTCCCTGCTGCCGACACTCACATCAATATCAGGAATCATATCCTCATTGCAGTTATTACAGTTTATAATCTCGTCAAAAGCCGCTTCTGTCTCAAAATATTCAAGGCTCCGCTCCTCATTTTCAGGAGTATATAAAACAAAAATATTCAAATCCCCCATAAGTCTTACACCATCCTCGACAACTTTAGTCTGGATGTTAAGAGGTCTTATATTATAATACAATATTGAATCAATATTCGGTTTTGCTTTCGGCAGATTTATCTCCTCGTAAATACGATGTATATCATTTTTGCTGATAACAAGATGTGTATATGCTACATTCTTTAACTTTGAATATAATCCCTCCGACTCCGTCATTCCTATATCCTCAGAGTCCGAAAGTGATGACACTGCCTCATAATTATCGCTCACCGGCTTGCAGCAATGTATCCCTATAATGGCATTTATGCTCAGTTTTCTTGAATTTATAAGGTTTGCCTGACAGTCATCAATCTCAAAATGACAGTCAATATCATCTCCCTCCGAAACCTCATCAAGCCCTACCGACTCATCAAAATTTATACTTCCGGAAAGATTATGTACTGGAACAATATCGTCACTGCTCGTATATAAAATAAAATAATCAAGTGTTCCTTTTATGCCTGCCCTGCCGTCAAGTGCCACAACCGAATTAGATAAAATATTTCCCTCTATTTTAATTATCTTATCTATATCGGGTTTACTGTCAGGAACATTCATATCATTTTCCAATGTAATCTGTGTATCACTGTGACAAACTATCTGATTTGAAGTTATCTGTGCGGTTTTAAGTTCCATAGAAATCTCCTTAAATTTATTTAATTGCCATAGATGATTGCGAAACTAATTATATGTTGTGTTAACTGTGAGATTATGATAGTTTCGCAAATGTCTAATTTTATTGTCAGGGTAAAAATTGCCCCGCTGATATATAATTCATATGCAATAATATTTTATTCAACTGCATCTAAAAATATTACATCTTAGCAACAGTTCAGGCATAAAAAGAGTATCGGCATATAACGAGCTTGTTCATTGTTTGCCAAATTTTCTTTTTATGACAGAATATCAAATAAGACTAACCCAAAATATTATACTTGTGGTAAAATATATTAAGAAACAAAAAGACTGCTTTTTAAACATACGATGCTGTAAGTAACAGTCGGAAATGTCTGTAATATTGATTTGCAAATACAAACTTAAAATCAAATACAATGAAAGTCTATAAAATTGATGTTTAAAAAGAGCAGCCAAATATTTATATATAAACAAAAAAAGGATAACAAACATTATGAACAAAGAAACTAAGATAACATATGTAAACAATATAAGCGTTGAAGATTATAATGCACTCAGAAAATCAGTAAACTGGATAAATGTAACTGAAAAAAGGGCAGCCATTGCCCTTAAAAACTCATTTTATCTCTGCGTAGCAGTCTGTGACAATAAACCTGTCGGTATGGCACGCATCGTAAGTGACGGCGGCTATACATATTTCATAACAGATGTAATCGTACACCCGGACTATCAGGGACATCACATAGGTACGGAACTTATACGCCGTGAACTTGACTACATACAAAAAGATGTAGTGGCAGGGGAAACCGTAATGGTAAGCCTTATGGCAGCCTACCATCGTGAAAGTTTCTATGAAAAATTCGGTTTCCACACAAGACCATTCGGAAATCACGGTCCCGGAATGTCAATGTGGGTGTCACGCGATGTAACCGGAAACCCCATGACTTTCTGATTTCCACCTCAATACTAACCAGAAAAACATCCCCTAAAATAATTCAATGCACAGAAACAAGGAGATATATATTTTCTTAAAGGCGACATTCTCAAACGCACCTGCACTTATGTGCTGTCTTTTAGCACATTATGTACAGCTGTGTGTTTGAATAGCGAAAGCGTGCCGCCGCAAAAAATATACATCTCCTTGTTTCGTCAATATTCAGATATGTGTTTTCAAACAAACTTGTTCATGCTGCCATCATACTTATAATCGATGGCAGCAAGTTTATTTTCAAGTTCTTCCCTGTCAATGTCAAGTGATTTGCACATTTCTTCAATGTCAGGGTAAAAATCCCTAAGCTGCGTATTCACATAACTAAGCAACATCACCGGGTCTTTTGGTATCGAATCATTGCTCATTTCAATCCTCCATTCTATACGGTCCTTTTGCATGGCAGTGCCACTCAAAGTCAATAATATTCGCAAAATACTCTACTTGCTAGTAACAGTTCAGTCTTGCATTTCTTACTTTGTACCGCTATTCCATTTTCAGCCAAACAATGATTACTTAGCGGCACTGTTTATAAGACCAACTATCTTTTCTATTGAATTGTTAAGCTGGCTCTTGTTCATTGCAGCTATATACTTTTCTTTATTGTCAAATGCCTCATTTACGGCGGCAAGAAGTTTTTCATTGGTAACTTCCTCCTCCTGAATAACTATACTGTAACCGAGTTTTTCAAATGATGCCGCATTTAATATCTGGTCACCGCGGCTTGCCTGTGCAGACAATGGTATGAGTATATTAGGCTTTTTAAGTGCAAGTATCTCACATATGGCATTTGCCCCGGCTCTTGAAATCATTATATCAGAAGCCGCCATAAGGTCAGGAAGTTCCTCACTTATGTACTCATACTGCACATAACCTTTTGTACCTACAAGTGAGTCATCTTTCTTTCCTTTTCCGCAGAGATGTATTACCTGAAATTTCTTTAAAAGTTCCGGAAGTATCCCTCTTACCGCATTGTTTACGGCAACTGCTCCAAGACTTCCTCCTATTATAAGAATAACCGGTTTTGAATTATCAAATCCACAAAATTTAAGTCCTTTTTCTTTATCTCCCTTAAAAAGTTCCTCCCTTATAGGCGAACCCGTAAGTACAGCTTTTTCCGCAGGAAGATGCTTTAGTGTCTCAGGGAAATTTGTGCATACTCTCACTGCACATGGAATACATATCTTATTTGCAAGTCCCGGTGTCATATCTGACTCATGTATGATACATGGAATTTTTCTTGATTTTGCCGCAACAACAACGGGAACTGATACAAATCCCCCCTTTGAAAATACAACATCAGGCTTAATCTTTTTAAGAAGTTTCCTCGCCTGTGCAAATCCTTTTAATACCTTAAATGGGTCGCTGATATTCTTAAGATCTATATATCTGCGAAGTTTTCCGCTTGAAATTCCATAATAAGGTATTCCCAGTTTCTCTATAAGTTTCTTCTCAATTCCCTCATAAGAACCGATATAATAAATCTCATATCCCGCTTTTTTAAGCTCCGGTATAAGTGCGATATTGGGTGTGACATGACCGGCTGTTCCACCACCGGTTAAAACTATTTTCTTCATTAGGAAATATCTCCTTTCAGATCTATTTTAAATAGGCGTTTGCGAAACTAACTATATGTTGTGCTAATTGTGATACTATTTGTTATATCCGCACAATTTAATCAATATTTATGATAGTTTCGCAATTTTCTGCTTTTGACTCCTGCATCACATTATTATAATACAAAAAACAGAAAGCAACAATATATAGAATTTTTAACATTTTTGTAAATAAATTGAACTTTTTGTAAATCGAAATAGCGATATTGCACAAATTCAAACCGTATTTTTTTGCTAAACCAGCATTTATTATAGTAATTGTGACGAAATCTTTAATATTCTGTGAATAATAATTGCAAATATTTCACAAAAAGGATATTATGATGTTGTATTGAAAAACAAGCACTTAACATGAAAGGAGAAAATTTATGCGACTTCGCAAAAAAGTAATGGCTGTATTATTATCAGCAGCCATGATCGCCACAACAGTTTGTATTCCGGAGAAGAATGTGCAGACTGTTTCAGCATCATCATTCAACAATCTTAATCAGACAGAGATCACCAAAGCAATGGGAGCAGGCTGGAATCTTGGAAACCAGCTTGAAGCATCCTCAAACGGAACACCAAACGAGACAGCCTATGGCAATCCAAAGATTAACGAGGAACTTATCCTTGCGGTAAAAGATGCAGGATTTAAGTCAATCAGAATCCCAGTGTCATATCTTAGCATGATTGATGACAGCAACGGATATAAAATTGATTCCTCTTGGCTCGACAGAGTTAAACAGGTTGTCGATATGTGTGTTGACAACGGACTCTATGCCATAGTCAATATGCACGGTGACGGATATACGACCGTTTCAGGCGGCTGGCTTCTCTGCGGAAATGGTGAACAGACTAAGATTAAGGCAAAATACAAAGCCTGCTGGGAGCAGATAGCCGACACATTTAAAAACTACGACGAGCATCTTATATTTGAATCAATGAATGAAGAATTTGACGGTACATATGGAAATCCTTCTTATAATGCATATGCAAATATAAATGCTTATAATCAGATTTTTGTTGATACAGTCAGAAAATCAGGCGGCAACAACGATAAAAGATGGCTTCTTATTCCCGGTTGGAACACAAATATCAACTATACGGCAGATAATTATGGATTTGAAATGCCTTCAGATAAATATCTTTCATCTTCAATTCCATCAGGCCAGAAAAGAATAATGGTTTCCGTACATTATTATGACCCATGGGATTTCTGTGGTACAGAATCATCAACCTGCACACAGTGGGGCGAAAAAGCTACAAACAGTTCCAAAGTGGCAAGCTGGGGCGATGAATCCTATATGGCATCACAGTTAAAGAAAATGAACTCAAAATTTGTAGCAAACGGTTATCCGGTAGTAGTCGGCGAATTTGGTGCGATAGACAAATCAGCCTTTGATTCACAAAATGCTGCCTGCCGTGCAGACTACTACGAAAAATTCTGTTATTACTCAGATATGTACGGAATCATTCCTGTTGCATGGGACAACGGCTACAACGGAAATTATGGTTTCGGCTTATTTGACAGATATTCATACAAAGTTACACAGCAGTCAGTTATCAATGCAATCATGGAAATTTACGGTGACTCCTCATCGGCAACTGCCACCGGCATAAAACTTGACCAGACTTCAATGATAATAAATATCGGTGATGAGAAAAAACAGCTCAATGCAACTCTCACACCTGCTGACAGCAAAGACAAAATTACATGGAAATCAAGTGATGAAGAAGTTGCAACTGTCAATTCTAAAGGACAGGTTACGGCAGTAAATGCAGGCACTTGCAAAATCACGGCATCAGTCCCTCTCGGCTACAGTGCTTCATGTGAGGTAACAGTGCCAAAAGCCAATTATGTACGAGCTAAGCTCTATCTCCTTGAAACAGCAAGCTGGCAGTCAGTAGTCAGCGACGAATATGTTGATATTTATTCAAAAGGAGGTACATTCTCACTCAGTCTCGATGCAACACAGAGCCAGTTAAGCAACATAGGCTCACTTTACATAAGAGACATAAATGTAGGTGATGAAGATGCTTCTGCTTTTAATAAAGCAACTATAAAAGTCTCATCAATAGAGGTAAACGGTACTACATATTCAATGAAGAATGATACTTTCCTCTATGACACATCAAAGAAAGCTTCTGATGACGGACTCACCTGCCCGATATTCAACTTCTCATTTATAAATGTATGGGCAAACACACATGTAAATAATGTCACTGTAGAAAATGGAAATTATAAGGCATACTTTAATAATGTATCCTATCAGACACTAAACAATGTAAAGATTAACTTCACTGTATCTGATATTGACGGTAACTCAGCAACAGCAGAACCAACAGCAGCTCCAACGATTGCCCCGACAGTGTCTCCGACAGTCGCTCCGACAGCGGCTCCGACAGTGACTCCAACAGTGACTCCATCAGTGGCTCCGACAGTGGCTCCGACAGTGGCTCCATCAGTGGCTCCATCAGTGGCTCCGACAGTGGCTCCGACAGCAACTCCGACAGTCACTCCATCAGATTCTGATGACATAACCGGCTCAGTAAAACTTGAAAGCGACTGGGGAAGTGGCGGAATCGTTACGATTTCACTCAAAAACAACACTTCTAAAACATTTACATCGGGATGGACGGTCGAGTTTACTCTCTCAAGAGAAATCACATCAATGTGGAGCGGTAATTGCGAAAGTCTCGGAAACAACCGCTACAGAGTAAGCAATCCTGCATGGTCCGGTTACTGGGGTGCTTCAGATACCATCACACTTAACGGTGCTATTGGTTCAGGAAGCGGTACACCTGTTATCACTGATATAAAACTTGTAAAATAATATTATAACCCCCACACTTTATAAGCTATAAAAATTATTTATCAGACAAATAAATGAGCAGAGGAAAAATTTTCCTCTGCTCATTGTAATTTAATACTCTTTTCTACACACATTTTTGAGTACATCGGTTTTTGACAAGTGTACTAAGACACAAATCCGTGTGTGAAAAAATTTATTAGTGTTAAATTTATTTGATAACTTTTATCCATCCTTCAGGAGCTTCGATTCTGCCCATCTGGATACCTGTAAGTGTATCATAAAGTTCTTTTGTCTTTGGTCCCATCTGCTCCATTCCGCTTGGGAAACAGATTTCTTTGCCGTGGTCAACAATCTTTCCTACAGGAGAGATAACTGCTGCTGTACCGCAAAGACCACACTCAGCAAAATCCTTAACTTCATCAAGATATACTTCTCTCTCTTCAACTTCCATTCCGAGATAATCTTTTGCAACAACCTCTAATGAACGGCGTGTGATAGATGGAAGAATACTATTTGACTTAGGAGTAACAAACTTGCCGTTTTTTGTGATAAAGATAAGGTTTGCTCCACCAGTCTCCTCAATCTTTGTACGAGAAGCTGCATCAAGGTAAACATTCTCATCAAATCCTTTCTGATGAGCATCAACTATTGCATGAAGACTCATAGCATAATTAAGTCCTGCCTTGATATGACCTGTTCCATGAGGAGCTGCTCTGTCGAAGTCACTAACACGGATAGTGATAGGCTTTGCACCACCCTTAAAGTAAGGTCCTACAGGTGTTGTAAATACTCTGAACTGATACTCATTGGCAGGTTTAACACCAATGATGGCATCACTACCAAACATATAAGGACGAATATACAATGTTGCACCAGAACCATATGGTGGTACATAATCAATATTTGCCTCAACCACTTTAGCAATAGCATCTACAAATCTATCTTCAGGAAATACCGGCATCTCAAGTCTGCTTGCTGAATCTGCAAGACGAGAGGCATTTAAGTCAGGTCTAAAGCATACCACTCTGCCATCCTCTGTAGTATATGCTTTCAATCCTTCAAATACAGTCTGTGCATACTGGAGTACACAGGCACACTCGCTGATAGTAATCATATCATCATCTATAAGTGCTCCGTCATCCCATGCTCCGTCCTTGAAGTTTGACACATATCTTTTGTCTGTCTTTACATAACCAAATCCAAGATTATTCCAATCGATGTCTTTTTTTGCCATAACAATACTTCCTTTCGTAACCCTAATTTATCAGGTGAATTATTTTCAAAAGATTACATATCAATACAATCAATACACATATACTGTATAATATTAAATACATTGATAAAAATCTTTTTTCTAACATATCTCTAATGATACTCCCATGATTTTATACTGTCAAGAATTTAATCTCTACCGTTTACACCTAATCTTCCTCTATCATATTTATTCTTCTGATATGTCTCTCATCATTTGAAAATTCAGTGTTTAAAAATGTATCGACAATCTTTAATGCAAGTCCCGGTCCTACCACTCTTGCACCCATTGCCAGTATATTTGCGTCATTGTGTTCTCTTGTTGCCTGTGCACTAAATGTATCATGGCAAAGAGCGGCTCTTATTCCCTTAACTTTGTTGGCTGTTATAGAAATTCCTATACCTGTTCCACATATAAGAATACCTTTTTCACACTCACCTGACACTATCGCATTTGCAACTTTTTTTGCATAAACAGGATAATCGCATGATTTTTCATCATAACATCCATAATCCTTATACTCTACACCCTGTTCCTTTAGATGAGCCATAATCTCCTGTTTAAGCCCATATCCGCCATGGTCACTTCCTATTGCTATCATTTTAACTTACCTCCATATCTTTACTGTTTAACTCTTTATTATTTACATCTTTGGCATCATCATCATTTTCATGATACTCTGCTTCCATGTGTAAAATCACCTTTTCAATCTTTTCTGCAACTTCCTCAAAGAACTTGTCATATAATGTTTCATCGGGGTCTAACGGATCTGATATATCCGCATCATCCTCTATATATTCTCCCAGCGTATATACATTGTTTGATACACCGAGATCTTCTATTACTTTTAACTTGTCGCTAAATGTCATTGTGAGTATCAGCGTATCTTGTCCAATATTCTCCATCTCTAACTGTTTTGAGTTTTCATGATTACTTATATTTATATCATGACTGCTCAACAAAACATTTACTTTTGGATTTATCGGCTCTGAAAACAGTACAACAGTTCCTCTTGACATGGATTCAGGCAGCCAGTTAGGTGCCTTGTCCCTGTAAATAGCTTCAACAAGAGGACTGCTGAATGTATTTCCTTTGCTCACAAATATGACTTTGTCATAACTTTTCATCTGCTTCTCCTTTTATCGTTCATTCTATAATGTCAATATATCCGTCTGCTCTGTCTGAACTAACAAATTTACATTATGGCTTAAAATAATTTTGATGTCCTGTTTTATACATGAATCACATGATGCCCTGCAGCTTTTATCATCCTGTTCATTATCGCTCCGCCAAGTCTGTCGTCACTAAAGCTCTCAGCATATATATCCTGTGCACCTATATGATCCATATCTCTTAGTATATCATATAACCCTGCTGCAATGGAACCTTCAGTTTTTCTTGAACCGATACTTTTTACCGTACCGTATTTATATCTGTATTTTGTCTCATCAGTCGCAATAACGGCAACATTTCTTCCATCAGCAATTTTTTCTTTGGAAAGCTCATTTATCTTTGCCACAACATTATCAATATCACCCTCTACGATTGTCATCTGTCCTTTTGGTGCATAATGACGGTATTTCATTCCCGGAGCTTTTGCAATAATATTTTTCTTGGGTGCTTCTCCCACGATGGCAGGGTCAACTTTCACTTCACCCACTACATTTTCAAGCATTTCCTTTGTTATGTAGCCCGGTCTTAAGATAACAGGTATATCTTCACTCATATCCACTATCGTCGATTCAAGACCAATACCTACACTACCGCCGTCTATTATCATATCTATCTTTCCCGAAAGGTCTTCTATAACATGCTCTGCCTTTGTTGGACTTGGTCTTCCCGAAGTGTTTGCACTCGGTGCAGCTATATAAACTCCAGACTGTCTTATAAGCTCTCTTGCCACCGGATGACTCGGCATCCTTACTGCAACCGTTTCAAGTCCCCCTGTCGTTGACATAGGGACATTTTCTTTTTTTCTAAAGATAAGCGTCATCGGTCCAGGCCAGAAAGCGTCCATAAGCTTCTCTGCTTTTTTTGAAACCTCTGATGCTATTTCGTCAAGACTTTTTCTGTCTGCTATATGTATTATAAGAGGATTATCCGATGGTCTTCCTTTTGCCGCATATATCTTTGCTGATGCTTCCTTGTGCATACCGTCACCGCCAAGACCATAAACTGTTTCTGTCGGAAACGCTACAAGACCATTTCTTTTTAATATCTCACAAGCCTCTTTAAGTTCCCCGTCATCAAACATTTCCGGATTTACTTTGATAACCTTTGTATCCATACTCATCTAATGAGCCTCCTTCTGAATATATTCACTAATTCCCTGTGCTATCGCTGATGACATTTTTTTCTGATATTTATCATCAGACAAAAGTGCTGCCTCCTGCGGATTAGACAAAAATCCACATTCAACGATAATCGCAACAGGACTGCTGTTTTTTAATATATAATAATCTGAATTTGCTTTTTCTATCCTATGATTTCCATCATTTATACATGATGCTATCTTTTTTTGCATTATCCCTGCAAATTTTTTTCCCTCCTCAGATGTACTCTGATAAAAAACCTGTGCCCCTTTTGAACTCTCACCTGTAAAACTGTTCTGATGAATACTCACAACAAGTTTTACATCTGACTGATTCATTATCTCTATCCTTTTATGAAGATCTGCAATCTTTTTATTTGTATCGCTCTCGTCGTAAAGCCCCGTATCTTTTTCCCTTGTCATGATAACCTTATAGTTTTTGTCCTGTAACTCTTTTTTTAGATATTGGGATATTGCAAGATTAATGTCCTTTTCAAGTGAACCGTCAACACCGACTTTTCCAGGGTCCCCGCCACCATGTCCCGGATCAATGACTATAACATTTTTTTCACTATTTTTAAATACAGGCATATTTTTCATCATACCTACACTTATGACTGCTCCTGATATGGCGGTACATACAAATAGTGATATAATACATTTTTTTAACAGATACATATAAAACTCCAATTCCACGCCAATACTCAGCATTGCACTTTTCACACCTGCAGTGCGGCTGAAATACAAAATGTGCGTTTATGTTTTCTCATACTATATATGCCATCTGTTTAATTTTATGACTTTACTGTGCCATATATTTTTCTATTGTATCCCAGACATTCTTTTTCTCCATGCCTGCTTTCCAGAATGCAGCTCCAGCCATCTTATGTGAATTTACTGTTTTAAGTTTCATAGCAAGAGATTTTGAGTTTTCAAGCCATATCTTATATAAAGCATTGTCCTTTGTATATTCAGCATATTCAAGTCCCGTCTGTTCATTCCATTTAAGCTCTGCTTTTGCATCACTTAGCAGCTCCTCAGCATATTTCATCGAACACGCCTCTGATGAAAGTTTTGTCTCTCCGTTTTTGGTAGTTTCTTTCCATAATCTTGAATAAAACGGCAAACCTATTATTGACTGATTTGCAGGAACTTCTTTCAATATATTTTCAGAAGCATTTCTTACATAACTGATAGATGAAACCGGCCCTGCCTCCTTAGAGCCGGAATAAAATTCATCATATGCCATAGTTATAACATAATCCGCCACTGCAGCCTGCTCATTTCTGCTATAATAAGCTGAATAGCTTGCCGGAGGATAATTGTCAATAGATAAAACAATTCCGTTGTTGCGGCACATTATTCCTAATTCTCTTACAAATTGGATAAAATCATCCC
>ERZ773264.1835-NODE-1835-length-22954-cov-7.391764_pt1 | contig 22954 bp, 18 predicted proteins | sample MGYA00511910_ERZ773264 | MGnify/ENA primary metagenome ERZ773264 (study PRJEB29015, sample SAMEA2737739) | human gut metagenome | biome: human gut; feature: human-associated habitat; material: faeces | place: China | collected 2012 ... | reverse complement strand
AGAACCCCTCCAACTTCCTGCTGATGCACGCCATGGGCCCCAACGTGGCCGGCGTGATCGGCTCTGCCGTTGCTGCTGGTATCCTCATCAACATCTTCGGCTAAGAGCTTCCTGAAAAATATTTTCCGCCTACCCATGGCAGCGCTATGGGTGGGCGTTTTTTGTGCCCAAAGCACTGTCAAACCAGGCACTTTTGTGTTATACTATATCTTGTATGATTCTGATGAAATGAACAGGTGAAACCATGGCAACCAATCTTCAACAGGAATTTTGTAAACTGCGCGATACCTACATTGAAAAGCAGTTTGGCCGCCTGAACGAGATGCAGCGCGCGGCGGTGTTTACCACCAGCGGCCCGCTGCTGATCCTGGCAGGCGCAGGCAGCGGCAAGACCACGGTGCTGGTCAACCGCATTGCAAACCTCATCCGGTTTGGCTCGGCCCACGGCTCCAGCTGGACGCCCCGTGAGGTAACGGAGGATGATGTAAAAGCCCTGCGCACCGCCCTTATGACGGGCACGGATGCCCCCAGCTGGCTGGACGGGATGCTCCGCAAGGACGCGGTCCGCAGCTGGAACGTGATGGCCATTACCTTTACCAACAAGGCGGCAGGCGAGCTGAAAGAGCGTCTGCGCAATATGCTGGGCGGGGAAGAGGGCGATGAGGTGTTTGCCTCCACGTTCCACTCCGCCTGTGTCCGCATCCTCCGCCGCTGGGCCGAGGAGATCGGCTATCCCCGCAGTTTTACCATTTACGACACGGACGACTCCCAGCGGGTGATGAAGACCGTGTACAAAGAGCTGAGCGTGGATGATAAGTTCTTCCCGGTCAAGAGCGCCATCAACCAGATGAGCCGCTGGAAAGACCAGCTCGTCAGCCCGGCCGAAGCACTGCAGACCCCGGCAAAGGACACCAAAGGCGCTCTGGCGGCCCGCGTTTATGCCGCCTATGAAAAGAAACTGAAAGAGGCCGGCGCGTTCGACTTTGACGATCTGATCTATCAGACCGTCCAGCTGCTGGCCGAGCACAAAGAGGCGCGGGACTTCTACCAGAACAAATACCGTTACCTGCTGGTGGACGAGTATCAGGACACCAGTGTGGCACAGTTCCGCCTTGTCAGCCTGCTCACCGGCCCGGAGAAGAACATCTGCGTTGTCGGCGACGATGACCAGAGCATTTACCGTTTCCGGGGGGCTACCATTGAGAACATCCTCAACTTTGAGCGCGTTTACCCGGGCACCAAGACCATCCGGCTGGAGCAGAATTACCGCTCCACCTCCAACATCCTCAACGCCGCCAACTGCGTCATCCAGCACAACACGGAGCGCAAGGGTAAGACCCTTTGGACCCAAAACGGCGAGGGCGACAAAGTGCAGGTCTACACGGCAGAGAACGAGCAGGACGAGGCCAGCCACATCGCGGACATCATCGGCCAGCACCTGCGGGAGGGCGGCCATCTGGCCGACCACGCCGTGCTCTACCGGATGAACGCCCAGTCGGCCCCGCTGGAAAGCTACTTCACCCGCGCGGGTATCCCGCACAAGATCGTGGGAGGCCAGCGGTTCAACGACCGCAAAGAGGTCAAGGACATCCACTCCTACATGTCCATTGTGGCCAATCCTCGGGATGATGTGCGTCTCCGCCGCATTATCAACGAGCCTGCCCGTAAAATTGGTGCGACCACCATTGACGTCATCGCTGACCTGGCCGGGCAGGAGGGAGTGAGCATGTTGGAGATCATCCGCCATGCGGACCAGTACGCGAAGCTCAGCCGGGCCATTGCACCGCTGTATAAGTTCTATCAGATCTATGAGCGGTTACAGGACTCGCTGGAGAATAAGACGCTGGACGAGTTTGCCAGCGACGTGATTGAGATCACCGGCTACAAGGCCATGCTGGAAGCGGACGCCGCCAAGGGCCACGAGGACGCGGCAGACCGTCTGCAGAACCTGGGCCAGCTGGTCAACAACGTGAAAAACTACTGTGACCAGCAGGGCGAGGAGGCCTCACTGGAGGGCTATCTGGAAGATATCGCCCTCATCAGCGACATTGACAACTACAACGAGAGTGCCGACCAGGTGGTGCTGATGACCATTCACTCGGCCAAGGGCCTGGAGTTTCCGTATGTATTCCTGATCGGCATGGAAGAGGGTGTCTTCCCCAGTGAGATGAGCAAATACTCGGAGGCTGATCTGGAAGAGGAGCGCCGCTTGGCCTACGTCGGCATCACCCGTGCCAAGAAAGAGCTGTACATCTCCAACAGCGTCACCCGGATGTTGTATGGCCGCACCCAGCGCAATGAGCCCAGCCGCTTTTTGCGGGAGATCGAGCCGGAGTATCTGGAAGAGACCCGCAGCCCGGTGCTGGAACAGCGCAGCCGTCTGGGCGGCTGGGGCAGCAGCTACAGCGACACGGTGCCCGGCGGTGCCTCCGGTTATTCCGGGGCTTCGGGCTGGGGCCGCGGTTCGTCTTCTTACGGCAGCTACGGTGGCAGTACAGGCTACGGGAACCGTTCCGGCTACCTGAACCGGGAGTACAACGCCGGGGAGAGCCGGGGCTTCGGTTCCGGTTACGCCGGCGGTTACGGCAGCAGTTATGGCTCCCATAGCGGCAGCGTGGGCGGTTCTGGCGGCTTTGGCAGCGGCTACAGCCGCCCGGCAACACCTGAAACGCCTGCAAAGCAAATCAACTTTACAGGCACGCCTGCTGCAAAAACAAACGCAAACACGACGAAACACTACGAGCCCGGTGATGTGGTGGAGCACAAAGTCTTCGGGCGAGGCACGGTGGTGGCGGTCAAGCCTGCTGCCGGGGACCAGATCGTGGAGATTCGTTTTGAAAAGGTCGGCATCAAAAAGACCATGGCAAACTTTGCCCCGCTGACCAAAATTACGGAGGAATGAGAGTATGATGACCGTTCGATTGATCGCCCACACCCCGGAGCCGGAAAAGGTGGTGGCCGCAGCGGCCAAGCTCTGCTACTCCGATGCCCATATCACCGACCTGCTGGACGGGCTGGACGAGGAAAAGACCGCCCGCTTCCTGACCATGCTCAGTGACCTGGGCCACGCAAGCCCCATTGAGCACGCCAGCTTTACCTTTGGCATTGAGGGAGTCAGCCGCACCCTGCTGGCACAGATCACCCGGCACCGCATTGCGTCGTTCAGCGTCCAGAGCCAGCGGTATGTCCGGCTGGACGATTTCCGCTATGTCATCCCGCCCGAGATCGAGGCCATCCCCGAGGCAAAGGCAGCGTTCATCGAGAGTATGAACGAGGACGCCCAGCGGTATCTTGATCTCGTGCAGAAGCTGGAGGACGGCCACACCGCCCGCCTCATGGCCGAGGGAATGCCTGAGAAGCAGGCCCGCGCTAAGGCCTCCAAGCAGGCCAACGAGGACGCCCGCTTTGTGCTGCCCAACGCATGCGAGACGAAAATGGTAGTGACGATGAACGCCCGCAGCTTGCAGAACTTCTTCCACCTGCGGTGTTGCAGCCGTGCCCAGTGGGAGATCCGGGCACTGGCCGAAGAGATGCTCCGGCTGGTCTACCCGGTGGCACCCCACCTCTTTGCCAAGGCGGGCCCGGCCTGCGTTTCCGGCCCCTGCCCGGAGGGAAAAATGTGCTGTGGCCGCACGGCGGAAGTCCGTGCCCGGTATGCCGCGCTGAAAGGGGAACCGCAGAATGGTTGATGCAAAAAAAGGCACCCTCATCGTGCTGGAAGGGCTGGACGGCAGCGGCAAGGCGACTCAGGCTAAACTGCTGGCCCAACACCTGAAAGAAGCAGGCAAAAATGTCCAGGAGATCACATTCCCGGATTATGCCAGCGATTCCAGCGCCCTGGTCAAGATGTACCTGGCCGGACAGTTTGGGGACAAGCCCGATGATGTGAACGCCTACGCGGCGTCAAGCTTCTATGCAGTAGACCGCTACGCCAGTTACAAAACCAGCTGGGGCAGCTTTTACGAGGCGGGCGGCGTCATCATTGCGGACCGCTACACCACATCGAATGCAGTACACCAGTGCTCCAAGCTCCCGCCGGAGCAGTGGGAGAGCTTTTTGCAGTGGCTGTTTGATTATGAGTTCCGGCTGCTGGGACTGCCTGCCCCGGATGAAGTCATCTACCTGCAGGTAGACCCCGCCGTGAGCCAGAAGCTGATGACGGGCCGCTACCATGGCGACGAGAGCAAAAAAGACGTCCACGAAAAAGACGTGGAGTACCTGGCCCGGAGCCGGAACGCGGCGGAATTCTGTGCGGCCCATCTGGGCTGGGAGACTGTCCACTGCACCCAGGGCGATGCCATGCGGAGCATCGAGGACATCCAGAGCGAAGTGCGGAAATTGGCCCAGCGGGTTATTTGAGAATAAAGGAGGCATCCTATTCATGTATCGTTTGATGCAGCCGTCGGATCGCGCGGCGGTGGTGGCACTCTGGCAGAAAGAGCGGGGGGATACGGCGGAGTTTATCAACACCGCCATGGACCGTTTTGCCGGGGAACAGAATGTTTACGTGGCCGAAGAAAACGGCCAGATCGAGGCTGCGGCATTGGCGGTTCCGGTCACGCTGCAGGGCCGCCCGGGCAATTACCTGTTTGGCCTGTGCGGGCAGGGCAACCTGATTTTGGCGGGTTTGGTGGATACTCTCTGCGCCCAGCAGAAGCTGCGGGGCGCGGGATTTACGGTGGCCGCGCCCACCAGCCCGGAGCGGGCAGCGCTGCTGCAGGATAAGGGGTTCCAGAAAGCTTTTGCCCTCCGCTGCCTGCCCCGGGAAGTGGAGCGCAACCTGTGGAGCCAGGCTGAGTTTGATTCGGTGACCGCCAAAAAGCTCTGCGAGCTGCGGGAGCGCTTCTGGCCGGATACGGTCATGCTGACGCCGGAGAAGATGGCCGTGGTGCTGGGAGACCTGTACTCCCGCGGTGCTACCATCGTGTCCAGTGAGCAGGGCTACGGCATCTATTTCCGCAAGGAGGATACTCTCTATTTTGTGGAGCTGATGGCCGAGGATGACCGTTCTGCCGAGAAACTGATGGAAGCGGCCCGGGAGAAAGAGGTCATCGTGGAAAAAGCTGTTATCACGGTGGGTGCTGCCCAGAACCTGTTCCTGGGCGAGGGTACCCGGCAGGACTATGGCATGATCCGCTTTGAGGGCGAACCCTTTGATGTGAGCGAGAGCTACATGCGGCTGATGCTGGAAAACGGTTAAAGGAGTGGGTATGGCACACAAAAATTCCCACAGTGCTCCCCGCAAAAATGGCGGGGCACTGAAAATTGTTCTGGTGCTGCTGGTACTGCTGCTCGTGGTCGCGGGCGGCGGTGTCTGGATGGCAAAGCGGGAGATCGACGGCGGCACGCCGGGCGAGGAAGTCCCCGTGAGCATCCAGCAGGGCAGCGGCGTGGGCACCATTGCCAGCGCGCTGAAAGAGGCGGGGGTGATCAAATTCCCGCGCCTGTTCCGCTGGTATGTGGGCAAACAGGGAGCTGCCGCAAAATTGCAGTACGGCGAGTTCACGCTTGCACCCGGCAGCTCCTACAACGACCTGATCGAGGTGTTGTCGGAGTATGCCAAGGCCGAGAGCGTCCGCCTGACGTTCCCCGAGGGTACCACCGCCATCGCCATGGCCCGGAAGATGGAGGATGCCGGCCTCTGCACGGCTGAGGAATTCCTGAAAGAGGCCAACACCGGCGATTTCAGTGAATATAAGTTCTGGCAGTATGTCCCGGACGACAAGGACGCCCCGGACCGCTTTTTGAAGTGCGAGGGCTATCTCTTCCCGGATACCTACGAGTTTTTGAAAGACGACACCGTCCACAATTATGTGGCCACGTTCTACGCCCACTTTGACAAGCAGATCACCGACGCCATGTACGAGCAGCTGGACGAGCAGGGGATGACCCTGCCGGAGCTGATCACGCTGGCATCGTTCGTGCAGGAGGAAGCGGGCAACGACCAGGACGATAATGTGGCCCAGGTGTTCCGCAACCGGCTGGCGGAGGGTTCGCCCTACCCCAAGCTGCAGAGCAACGCCTCCAGCCATGTCCAGAGCGATGCCGACAACAACTATCTGTGGAACTGGGTGGCCCCCTATTACGGCGGGTGGGACAGCATCCCGGCCAATATCCGGGACGCCTACGACACCTACAACTGCACCGGCCTCCCGGCGGGCCCCATCTCAAACCCCGGCCTTGCGGCCATCCGGGCGGCGCTGGACCCCCAGTGTGACCCGGAAGTCAAGGACTGCTATTTCTTTGTGACAGACCAGAGCGGTCATTATTACTACGCCAAGACCTACGCGGAGCACCAGAAAAACTGCGCCGAGGCCGACAGCGTGAATAAAAGCCTGAAGTAAATGCAATAAGCTCCCCGGCAAGGGGAGCTTATTGTGTGAATCAGAACGATAAAAAGAGAGGATAACGTTATGTTGCAGATCCCGGAACTGCTGGCCCCGGCGGGCGATTTGGAGCGCCTGCGGTACGCCATCAACTACGGCGCGGACGCTGTGTATTGCAGCCTGCCTGAATTTGGAATGCGCTCGGCTCCGGCCAACTTTACGCCGGAGCAGCTGGCGGAGGGCGTCATCTATGCCCACGCCCGCGGCCGCAAGGTCTACCTGACCATGAACACCCTGCCCACCAATGAGGAGGCCGACCGCCTGCCCGAGGCCATCAAGTCCGCCGCGGAGGCGGGCGTGGATGCCTTTATTGTGGCTGACCTGGGTGTGCTGGACGCCTGCAAGCACTTTGCCCCGGACATTGATGTCCACATGTCCACCCAGACGGGCATCACCAACTGGGCTGCTGCCCGCGCTGCCTACAACATGGGTGCCAAGCGGGTGGTGCTGGCCCGGGAGATGACCCTGCAGGACATTGCTACCCTGCGGGACAAGACCCCGCCGGAACTGGAAATTGAGGCCTTTGTCCATGGTGCCATGTGCATGAGCGTCTCGGGCCGGTGCCTGCTCTCTAATTACATGGCAGGCCGTGACGCCAACCGGGGCCAGTGTGCCCAGCCCTGCCGCTGGAAGTACTATCTCAGCGAGGAGACCCGCCCCGGCCAGCTGTATGAGATCGGCGAGAACGAGAACGGCAGCTACATCCTCAACGCCAATGATCTGTGCACCGCCCCGTTCCTGGACCTTATCTGCAAGGCGGGTGTGGACAGCCTGAAGATCGAAGGCCGCGCCAAGACGTTCTACTATGTGGCCAGCGTGACCGCTGCTTACCGCAAGGCGCTGGACCAGTACCTTGCCGACCCGCTCAACGATGATTTCGCTCTGCCGGAGCAGGTGCTGGAGGAGCTGACCCGCACCAGCCACCGCCACTATTCGCCCGGCTTCTATTTTGGCCGGGAGCAGGCCCGTCAGGCCACCGACAGCGCCACCTACATCCGCGAGTGGGAGTTTGTGGGCACGGTGGACGGCTGGGAGAATGGCATTGCCAGCTGCCAGCAGCGGGGCAAGTGGAGCCTGGGAGATACGCTGGAAGCCCTCTGCCCGGATGGCCGGAGCATTCCGCTGACCCCGGAGTGGATCAAAAACGAGGCCGGGGAGGCCATGGAGTCCACCCCGCACGCGATGGAAAAATACACCATCCCCACCCCGGAGCTGCCTCCCATGAGCCTGCTTCGCCGGAAAGTCTGAGATTATTATACGGATCTACACAAAAAGAAGCTCTCCTGCATGGAGAGCTTCTTTTCTTATGCATCGGATGCAAGGGCATCCAAAATCGTTCGTACTTCCCGGATAGTGGCTTCATCGGTCTGCCAGATGTCAAACTCGGAGAAGCCGGGCAGGCCCATGGGCACGCCCTCGCGGCGGAATATCATCCGGCTGTCAAGGACTTTTTTGCCCGAGAGGTGGAACGCCCTGGCACCCGTCTGGGCGGCAAGGTCCGGGAGGTTGGCGGGGCCGACGCCAGCACCCACCAGGATCTCAATGTCATTCCCGGCGGCCTGCACCAGCTGGTGGAGCAGGGACGCTCCCTGCGGGGCACTGGCTGCCTGCCCACTGGTCAGGATGGTGGCAAGCTGCAGCTCTTTGGCGGCTTCCAGCGCCGCAAGCGGGTCCCGGCAGACATCAAAGGCGCGGTGCAGCGTGCAAGCTGCCGGGCGTCCGGCCTCCCGCGCGGCACGGCGGGCAGCGGCATAGATGGGCTGCAGCGCCGCTGTATCCAAATCTCCCTCCGGTGTCAGGGCACCGGTCACGATGCCGTCGGCCCCGGCGGCAACCAGCTCTGCGGCCAGCTGCTCCATCTGGGCCAGCTCATAGCGGTCGTAACAGAAATCGCCAAAACGGGGGCGGAGCAGTGCCCGCACGGGGAGGCCGGTTTCGGCCTTGACCTGCCGCACCAGCGCAAGGCTGGGTGTGGTTCCGCCCACAATGAGGTCGGCACAGAGTTCCAGCCGGTCGGCCCCGCCGCGTTTGGCTGCAAGGGCGCTGGCCGTGCTGTCAACACAGACTTCCAGGATCATCTTACACACTCTCCAGGAAGCGCACAAAGCCTGCACGGCCTGCCTCGTCCAGCTTGTACACACCGGCATCCGTCAGCACCTGTGCGAACACATGGCCTACCTCGTCCTGCAAAATCAGGTGCACATTGTCGGCGTTCAACTCCGGGTGCTTTGCAAGGATCTCCTCTGCCCACGCAGCGTGCTTTTGCAAGGCTTCGGGATACTCTGCGGTGGGCAGGTGTGCCATCAGCACATCAGCAAGGTCGAACAGCTCCTGCTTCAGGCGGCTGGGGAGCACGGCCAGACCCATGACCTCGATCAGGCCGATGTTCTCTTTTTTGATGTGGTGGAGCTTGGCGTGGGGGTGGTAAACGCCAAGCGGATGCTCCGGGGTGGTGATGTTGTTGCGCAGCACCAAATCGAGCTGGAACTTGCCGTCCCGCATCCGGGCAATGGGGGTGATGGTGTTGTGGGGTTCGCCGTCAGTCTCGGCGTAGACGAAGCACTGTTCGTCCGTGTAGCCGCGCCATGCTGTCAGAATTTTATCTGCCAGCTCCACCAGCCGGGTATCATCGGCGCAGGTGAGGCGGATGCAGCTCATGGGCCAGTGGACGATGCCCGCTTCCACATCCTCAAAGCCGGGGAAGACCCAGGGTTTCTCGATGGGGGCTTTGGCCATGGCGAATTCATAATGGCCGCCCTGGAAATGATCGTGGCTCAGGATGCTGCCACCCACAATGGGCAGATCGGCGTTGCTGCCCACGAAATAGTGGGGGAAGAGGGCCACAAAGTCCAGCAGCTTGCGGAACGTGGCCCGCTCGATCTTCATGGGGGTGTGGTTGTTGTTGAAGACGATGCAGTGCTCATTGTAATAGACATAAGGGCTGTATTGCAGATTCCACGCACTGTCGTTGATGGTCAGCGGGATGATGCGGTGATTCTCGCGGGCGGGGTGGTTCATCCGGCCCGCGTAGCCCTCGTTCTCCACGCAGAGCTGGCACTTGGGGTAGGAGCTCTGGGGGGCCAGCTTGGCTGCTGCAATGGCCTTGGGGTCTTTTTCGGGCTTGGAGAGATTGATGGTGATATCCAGATCGCCGTAGGGGGTCTTGGTCACCCACTTGAGGTCCCGCTTGATGCGGTAGCGGCGGATGTAGTCCGTATCCTGGCTGAACTGGTAGAACCAGTCGGTGGCGGCCTGCGGGCCCTCGTTTTCGTACCGCTCCTCAAAGTTGGCGCGGACGATGCTGGGCCGGGGGGTGAGCACACCCATGAGTTTGGTGTCAAACAGGTCGCGGGCCGTGGAGTTGTCCGCGCAGACACCGCGGGCGACGGCGTCGTCCAGCAGTGTTTTCAGGATGGATTCCAGGTCGGTGTAGCACACTTCGCCCTCAGGCGCGGTGAAGCTGTCCAGCTGCATGGTCATGAGCAGCTGGTTGCGGATGTAAATTTCATCGTCCGGCAGAATAAGGCCGGTGTCCAGGCCGTAGTTGACGAGCTGCTGGATGGCAGTAGAGATATCGCTCACAGGACTGCGCCTCCCTCCGGGCGGATGGAGAGGACATGGCAGCGGCCCTCACCCAAAATGGCCTCCATGTTGGCTTTGAACCCCGCCAGAAGCTCCACGGGCACAAAGGCCTGTACGGTGCCGGCAAAGCCGCCGCCGTGGACGCGGACAGCGCCCTTGCCGCCCAGGAAATGTTTGGCCGCCGCAATGGTCACGGCCACCTCCTGGTGCTCCTTGTAACCGGCGGGGATAACGTTCTGCAGGTACTCCCAGCTGCTCTGGCCGGATTCGCCCACCAGATTGAGGAATGTGGTAAAATCGCCCTCCCGCAGGGCAGCAACCTGTTTTGCCACCCGGTCATTGTCCGCATAGATATGGAACGCGCGGAGGACAGCCCGGTCGCCGCACTGTTTACGGCACTCCGGCAGCTTTGCGATAAACGTCTCAAAGGGAACATCCCGCAGCACCTCGCCGCCGCAGACAGCGGCCACGGCGCGGCACTCATTGGGGATGGCGGCATATTCGTCGGTCAGGTCGGCGTGGTCGGCACCGGAATCCAGGATGCAGAGGGCGAGGCCCGCCTGAGAGAAGTCCACGGGCACGGGCTCCACGATGGGCTTGGCGGGGTCGGCAAAATCAATGGTGATGATGTTGCCCACGCTGGAAGCCATCTGGTCCATCAGACCGCAGGGCTTGCCAAAGTAGACGTTCTCCGCCCACTGGCCGATCTGTGCGATCTCGATGGGGGAGACTTTTTTGGTCATAAAGCAGTCGTTCAGGATCACGCCGATCAGCACCTCAAAGGCGGCCGAGGACGAAACGCCGCTGCCCTTGGGCACGTTGGAAGCAACGTATACGTCCAGACCGGAGAGGGCTGCACCCCGCTGGCGGAACGCTTCACACTCGCCGCGCAGCAGGGACATGGTGGTGTTTTCTTCCTCCTTGCGGGCAGCAAGGTCAGCCAGGTCGATAACGCACAGATCATAGCCCTCGCTCTGTACCCGCAGCTGGTTCAGGCTGTTGGGGGCGGCAGCAGCGATCATGTCAATGTTCACGCTGCCGGCCAGCACGCGGCCGTGCTGGTGGTCGGTATGATTGCCGCCGATCTCGGTGCGGCCGGGGGCACTGTATAAGCCAGCCTCAGCGTGGGTGCCAAAGGTGGCTTCCAGTCCGTTCAGCACTGCCTCATAGCGGGCAGCCTGTGCGGGGGTCTGTTCAGGAGCACAGCAGTAGAGCGATGCCAGACGCGCAGTGTGCACGCCATCAGACAGCTCCTGCTTCCAGATGGAAATGGGCTTCATCATGAGAAATCCTCCTTTTGCGATGGTCACGGGATAAGCGGTGCCATGCCCGCAGCGAAGCGGGGCACCTGTCTGCTTCTATAATAGTAAATCCAAACGCAAAAAACCATGTGTTATTGTTGCATTTCGATAAAAAGTTGCAGAGACCGCCGAGCGGCATTCAGGATGGAAACGCATGGATGAAATAAAATTTCATTGTAAAATGAAAAACGATTGGCAAAACTGCCCACAAATGGCCCGAGAGACGGCAAAACGGGCAGAATTCGTGCAAATGGAGATTTGCGTCTGCCGGAACAGGCCATAAAAAATGCAGGAGGTGAAAACGTTACAGCAGAGTGACCACCAGTGCGCACAGCGGCAGCGCCACGATGCTGAGCAGGGTGGTCAGGACCACGCTGCCGGCGGCAAAGCTCTCGTCGTGGCCAAACTGCACCGCAAACACCGAGGTGATGGCGGCCGACGGACAGCACTCCAGCAGCAGAACGACCTGTGCGGTCATGCTGCGGAAGCCCAGCAGCCCGAACACCGCCAGGCAGACGGCGGGGATCAGCAGCATGCGCACAGCGGCCAGCTTCCACACCGGCTTGCTGCGCACGATGCAGCCCAGGTCCCCGGCGGCAAGGAGCATGCCGGTGATGACCATGGAAAGGGGGGTGGTCATGTTGGCCATCAGCTCCAGCGGCTGGGCGATGAGCTGCGGCACCGGGATCTGCAGCAGGTAGATGCAAAGGCCGATCACCATGGCGTACAGCACCGGTGTGTGCAGCAGGCTGCGCAGGACCTCTTTGGGGTCGGAACTCCCGCTCACAAAGCCGTAGCCCATGGTCCACAGCAGAATGTTGAACACGGTCACATAGGCGCTGGCATAGAGCAGACCCTCGGACCCGAACAGCGCCGAGATGAGCGGAAAACCCATGTACGCCGCATTGGAAAAAATGCAGGCGAACCGGAAGATGGGGGTACGGCTGTCCTTGCGGCGGGCGGTGAGGGCCAGCGTGATGCCGGTACCGATGAGCAGGGCCAGCAGGCTCATCCCAAAGGCGGCCAGCAGGTTGTGCAAAATTTCCATACTGAACTCCATACGGTAGGAGTTCACGATCATGGCGGGCACCACCAGATAGACCAGCAGGTTGGAAAGGGTCTGCTTGCCCTCCGGTTTGAGCACGCCGGTTTTCACAGCGGCGATGCCGGTGCCCATGAGCAGAAACAACATGACGACCTGACCGGCCGTGATCTGTGCGAGTTCCATTGCGGGTTCCTCCATCTGTGTTGCATTTAACGATAAATACAACATAGATATAGCACAAAACCCCGCGCTCCGCAAGAGGGAACACGGGGTCTGACCGATAAAATTACAGGATCACATTTTTGATCAGCAGCGACACGCTGCCATCGGCGTCGTGCAGGAATTCCACCTCGGATTCCTCGTTCAGCAGCTCGGTGGGGATCTTCACTTCGATGCCGTTGGCGGTGTGGATGCTGCGGCTCTCCATGCGGCGGATGCGGGCGGGGGTCACAGTCACCGGCTGCTGGGCGTAGTCCAGCACATCACTCTTCTCCACATAGTCATCGAAGGGCACGGCGGCCAGCGGATAGTCCTCTTCCAGCTGGCGGCGCACCTGCTCCACCGACACCTGATTGTCGTTGTCTGCGGCCTGATTGGCGATCATCATGGCTACCTGTGCTTCCACATGGGGCTGGTCGGTGTAGTTTTCCTGCACGGCCTGCACGGCGGCCTCCTGAATGGCCTGCAGCTTTTTCTTTTCCGGCTGGGCGGTGGTGTACTGGAACACCACCGTGGAGAGATAAAACTCCTTGTGGCCGTCGATGTCGTACTTCTTTTCCAACAGGCGCATGGAATAGTCGGTCAGGTTGACCAGAGCGCCCTCCTCCACCTTGCCGCTCTGGGTGGGCAGGCAGGCCCGCTGCTGGATGATGGAGTTGACCGGGGCACCCTCCACCGTCTCGGTGTAGTGGGTGTAGCCGTTCTTGTAGTTCAGCTTCAGGATGCCCAGCCAGGGTTCGCCGTCGCGGGTGAAATCCACCACCGCAAGGTCTGCCCCGGGGATGGTGGTGTGGGCATGCATGTAGTCAAACAGCACCCCCGCAATGCGGCAGGACAGGTCCACAAAATCGCCGTTGTGTTCCAGCTCGTTGCGGAAGGCGGAGTCCGGCAGTGGGCGGCACTGGCGGATCTCGTCGCTGGCCAGCAGCTTTTCGATGTGGTTTTGCAGGTAGGCGGTTTTTTCGGCGGTCATTTCCATGCCGCTGCCGCTGAGCACAGGGGCGTCCAGCGTGGTGTCCAGCACATGCAGGATCGCCTGATGAATGATGATCTCCATAAGTCAGGCCTCATTTCCATTTGATGTCGTTCTTCCGGGTGTCAGTATACCACATCCGGTGTCAAAAGGCGAGAGGGCGTATTGTAAAGCCGGGCGGCGCGTGCTACAATGAAGCAAACAGAAAGGGGCGTTGACCATGGAATTTCGGGACAAACCCATGCAGAACCTTGTCCGCATTCCGGAAAAGGACATCTGCAAAAATGCACAGAAGCTGCTGCTGGACGGCGAGACCGTTGTGGGAGCCTACAAGACGGTGCGGGATCAGGTGGTTTTTACCACGCACCGCATCATCCTGGTGGATATGCAGGGCGTGACCGGCACCCGGCAGGAGATCTTCGTACTGCCCTACCGCAAGGTGCTGCACTTCGGCATCCAGACCGCCGGCTTCGGTGACCCGCTGCAGGCCTCACAGCTGACCGTATGCTTTGCGGATGAGCATGAGGCAAAGTTCGGCTTCATTGGGCAGGACGACCTGTTTGCCGTGGCCAATGCCATCAGCCGCCGCATCCTGTAATTGGCCCGAAAACAGCAGGCTCCCCGCCCGGGAAACCGGACAGGGAGCCTTTTGCTGTATACGAAAAGGAGAATGGCAAAAAATCAGCTGCGGCGGGTCTTGCGCACCAGCTGCTCGTGCATGCAAACCATGAGCACCAGCAGCGTCAGCAGGTAGAAGGGGAACAGGGCCGGGGTGATGTTGTTGGCCAGCAGGCCGAACAGCGGCGGCATGGTCAGGTTGCCCACATAGGCGCTGGCCATCTGGATGCCGATGACAGCCTGTGACTTGTCTGCCCCGAAGTGGTCCGGCGTGGAGTGGATGATGCTGGGGTAGATGGGCGCGCAGCCCAGCCCCACCAGCACAAGACCGGCCAGTGCAAGGGCCTGCGGGCCGGGGATCAGCAGGGCAGCTACGCCCACGGCCAGAATGATCTGACCCATGCGGATCATCTGGGTGTCGTTGAATTTCATGGTGATGAAGCCACAGGCTGCTCGTCCGGCGGTGATGCCAAAATAGAACAGGCTGGCAAAGCTGGCGGCAGTCTCGGCAGCCACTCCGCGGCTCAGGGTCAGATAGCTGCTGGCCCACAGCCCGGCGGTGGTTTCCAGAGCACAGTAGCAGAAGAAACAGAGCATCACTTCCCGGGCGCCCGGCAGGGCAAACACCTGCCGCAAGCTCAGTGCCTGCGGGGCGGTTTCTTCGGTGCCGCTCTCCGTGCGACGCTCCTTCCACAGGGGCAGGCTGACCACCAGCACCACGGTGAGCAGGACCTGGAACAGGGCAATGGCCCGGTAGCCGACCGTCCAGTGCATTCCATGGGTCAGCGCGGCACCCATGACCATGGGGCTCACCATGGTGCCGATGCCCCACATGCAGTGCAGCCAGCTCATATGACGGCTCTTGTAGTGCAGGGCAACGTAGTTGTTCAGGGCTGCGTCCACGCTGCCGGCACCCAGCCCGTAGGGGATGGCCCACAGGCAGAGCATCCAGAACTGTGTGGAGATGGAAAACCCGAACAGCGCTGCGGCGGTCATGCCCACGCTGATGGCCGTGACCCTGCCGGTGCCGAGGGTCCGGGTCAGCCGGTCGCTCTGCAGGCTGGAAAGGATGGTGCCCAGCGAGATGATCATGGAAAGGATGCCCGCGCAGGAAACCGGCACCCCCAGCTCCGGGTACATGGTGGGCCAGGCCGACCCCAGCAGGGAATCCGGCAGGCCCAGACTGATAAAAGCAATGTAAATGATGGGCAAAAGAAGCGAGACCATAGGCTTGAGTTCCTCCCACAAGCATGCTATACTTGCAATGCCTCTTGTGCGTTGCTGTTATCATAATATCACACAATGTCACAGGGTGTTAGAAGAAAAACGGTCTTTTTTTATGACAAAACCGGCGCAGAGGGCCCGGCAATGTTGAAAACCCGGAAAGGAACCCGTAGATGGCTCTGGCATTGAATTGCGGCATCCCATCCACACCGCAGGGGCGGGAGCTGGTGCAGCACGGCAGCGCACTGTTCCCGATTGCGTGCTACGAAGAACGGCTTACCTGCTATTCGGTGCCGTGGCACTGGCATGAGGATTTTGAGTATATCCTCGCCTACGAGGGCACTGTGACCGTGGGCGTGGACAAAAAGCGCATCTGTCTGGCGGAAGGCGAGGGCGTGTTCATCAACTCCGGCGTGCTCCATGCGGTGGAATTTGCGGCAGAAGGTCCCTCAGCGCTGCGCAGCGGGGTGTTCCACCCGCGGCTCGTGGGCGGGATGGACACCATCTACTGGCAAAAGCTCATCCGGCCGCTGCTGCAGCCCGGTGTACCATCCTATTTTCTGCTGAGCAAGGGGGAGCCCTGGCAGGCGGAAGTTCTGGCCCGGCTGTGGGAGGCCTGGCACGCTGTGGACGAAGAACCGGACGACTACGAGAACCGGGTTCGGTATCTGCTTTCGGCGGCGCTGCACACCCTCGCGGCCCACTGCCCGGTGGGCGAGTGCCGCAGCTCCCGGCAGGAGCAGGTGGCGGCCCAGCGCATGAAACAGATGCTGCGTTTTGTGGAGGAACACTATGCCGAGGAACTGACCGTGGAACGCATTGCGGACAGTGTGGCCCTGAGCGAAAGTGCTTGCCTGCGCAGTTTCCGGCAGCTGCTGGGTACCACGCCCATCCAGTATGTGAAACAGTACCGCATTGAAAAAGCCGCCGGGCTGCTGCTGACCACCCGCCTGCGCACCGGCGAGATCGGGGCCGAGTGCGGCTTTACCGACCTGAGCTATTTTACAAAGACCTTCCGCGAGATCAAGCACTGCACGCCCCGGGAGTACCGGCAGCGGTTTGCGGTGCAGGGCTGACCGACGGGTGCGCCGGGAGCTTTTTCCTCGAATGCAACGGGCCATTCCATTGCCCGCCCGCCGGATCATTTTCGGAAAAACTTCCGGCCCGGCTGTCAACCCTGTTTGACGCATCAGACGCATTATACGATCAACAAAAAGGAGAATCGCAGAACCATGCAGCGCAGTCTTACCAAAGGCCCCATTACAAAGGGCATCCTGCTGTTTGCTTTGCCGCTGATGTTCGGCAACCTGCTACAGCAGATGTACAACATCGCCGATACCTGGGTGGTGGGGCGCTTCCTCGGCGCGGATGCACTGGCGGCGGTGGGCTCGTCCTACACCCTCATGACCTTTCTCACCTCCATCCTGATGGGCCTGTGTCTGGGCAGCGGCGCGGCCGTCTCCATGCAGTACGGAAGCGGGGAAGAGGCCCGCATGCGGCAGAGCGTGTTCCAGTCCTTCGTGCTCATTGCGGGCATGGCGGTGGCGCTCAATGTGCTGGTGTACCTGGGGCTGGATGGCATCCTATGGGTACTGCGTGTGCCGGAAGAGCTCATCCTCCTGATGAAGGAATATCTCCGCATCATTTTTCTGGGTATCACGGCCACCTTTTTGTATAACTACTTTGCAAACCTTCTGCGGGCCATCGGCAACTCCGTGGTCCCGCTGCTGTTCTTGGCTGTGTCGGCAGTGCTCAATGTGATCCTGGACCTGGTGTGCGTGCTGGTGTGGCACTGGGGCGTGCGGGGGGCCGCGGCAGCCACCACCTTCTCGCAGTTCGTGTCCGGCATCGGCATCGGACTGTACACCCTGAAAAAGTTCCCGCAGCTCTGCCCGAAAAAAGAGGACTGCCGGTGGGACAAACAGAACCTTGCCACCATCCTGAACCTTTCGGTAATGACCAGCGTGCAGCAGTCCATCATGAATTTCGGCATCCTCATGGTACAGGGGCTGGTCAACAGCTTTGGCACCGTGATCATGGCGGCTTTTGCAGCGGCTGTCAAGATCGACTCCTTTGCCTACATGCCGGTGCAGGACTTCGGCAATGCCTTTTCCACCTATGTGGCCCAGAACTACGGCGCGGGCCAGACCGACCGCATCCGCAAGGGCATCCGCAGTGCAGGGCTGTGCAGTGCGGCGTTCTGCATCGTCATCAGTGTGCTGGTGTGCGCCTTTGCAGCGCCGCTCATGGGCATTTTCATTGACCCGGCGGAAACCGCCATCCTTGCTGCCGGTGTGCACTATCTGCACATTGAGGGCGCGTGCTATCTCGGCATCGGCATTCTGTTCCTGCTCTACGGCTACTACCGGGCCGTCAATCAGCCCCAGATGTCGGTGGTGCTCACGATCGCATCTCTCGGCACCCGTGTGGCGCTGGCCTACCTGCTGTCGGCGACCCCGCTGGGCGTCACCGGCATCTGGCTCAGTGTGCCCATCGGCTGGGCACTGGCCGATGCCATCGGCATTGGGTACTACCTCAAAAAGCACCGGGCAAAGTACGCGGTGCAGGCCTGAGACAAACCAAAAGCGGATGCATCCCTTGACGGGAAGCATCCGCTTTTTTATAGAGCATCAAATTTTCAGTGCATCAATGGCCTGCTGCAGGTGCTGGTAAAACTGCCCCAGATGCCAGCCGTCCACAAAACGGTGGTTCACTTCCAGGCACATGCCCAGCGTCTCACGGCCATCTGCCGGGACATATTTGCCCCAGGTGATGCGGGGAATGCTGTCGTCCTTATCAAAGTCTCGCTCGTTGGTGCAACCGGTCAGGTCGAACCACGGTGTACAGGAAAAATAGATCAGATCGTCCAACTCTCCGCTCTGGTCCAGAAAGGTCTGCTGGGCTTCGCTTTTGGCACGGGTGGTGCGGCAGAAGCTGTCCAGATCGCCCTCCTTCGGCAGCGTGACGATGTGGAACTGCTGGCTGCCGGGCTTCAGGTCGGTGAAGCTGGGCACGCGCTCGTCCAGCAGCCAGACCTCCCCGCTGCGGATGGTATAGCGGAAGTTCTCCACGGCGTTGACCGCATCGGTCACCAGATACCCCAGCGCATAGTAAAAGGAAACGCCATGGGCCCTTGCGTAAGCATGGAGATTGGTCACATCCACTCGGAAGGTGACGCTGTAAAACGGCTGGGACACCGCCGAGAAAAACCGGAACAGCTCCGCCCGCGGCCAGACGGCAAGGTCAATTTTCTGCATGAGAGGTCACTCCATATCGTACAGCTTCATGGTTTCCGGGCTGCGGTATTCGTGCTTTTCATAATAGCCGATCAGGGTGCCGTCGGCGTCCCGCAGGGCGACCATGTAGACGTCCTTGTTCTGTTTGACGTTGTGGTAGGTGTAAACAAGGTTGTGATTTTTGTCGGCGGCAAACCAGTCGATGACCCGCTGGATGGTCTGGCGGGACTGCGGATTGTGGCAGGTCAGTACGCTTTTGCCCAGCAGGGCAGCACCGCCATGCTTTGCATAGCTGGCAATGGCGGCGGGGTTCATATAGATGATGGTGTGTTCCAGGTCGCAGATCACGACCGCTGCACGGTCCTGATCCACGAGACTTTTGAAATAGGCATTCAGCTCCATGATTCATTCTCCTTTGGCAGGGTCCGGTTTGGTTTTGTCCAGTGCGTCAAACTGCTTTACGATCTGCGGGTCCTTCAGTTTGATGACCTTGCCGGAAAGATCGTGCAGGGTGTTTTCCTCCGGAATTTCCCGGAAGGTGATGCGCACGGCGCACAGGGCCTGCGTTTTTGTGCCGGTGCGCTCGTTCATTTTGCGGTTGCCGTATTTGATGTCGCCCAGCACGGGTTTGCCCAGATAGGCCAGATGGGCACGGATCTGGTGGGTGCGGCCGGTGACCAGGCCGATCTTGCACAGTGCAAAGGGCCCGGCCGTGCGCAGCACATCCACATCCGTGATGATCTGTTTGCGGTGTTCGTCCTGCGCCTGATGGGCGTGGATGCTCACCTTGTTGTTCTTTTCGTCGTGCTCCCACCATGCGGTGAAACGCCCGCTCTGGGGGATGCCCACCGTGATGGTATAGTACTCCTTCTTGAGCAGGTCGGTGCGGATGATCTCGTTCATGTCCCGCAGGGCGGCGTAGCTCTTGGCGGCAATCACCAACCCCTCGGTGCCGCGGTCCAGCCGGTTGCAGATGCCGGGCTTGAAGCGGTTTTCGCCGTGGGGGTCGTATTCACCTTTTTCGGCCAGATACTGGGTAAAGGCATCCACAAGGTTCGCGTCACCAGTGCGGTCGCTGTGGCACAGCAGGTGGGTGGGCTTGTACAGCACGGCAATGTTGTCATCCTCATAAATCACGGTGACTTTGGGCTGCTTCGGCTGTTTTTTGGGCGCAGCCTTCGGCTCGGGTCTTGTGCCCTCCGGCGGGAAAAACTCATCGTTGATGTACAGCTCGATCAGGTCCCCGGCCTGCAGACGGTACTCCGGCGCGGCCTTTTTGCCGTTCACCTTCACCCGCTTGTTGCGGAAACTCTTGTACAAAAGGCTGGTGGGAAAATCGCGGGTCACGCTCTGCACAAAGCGCGACAGGCGCACGCCGTCGTCGTTGGTGGTGGCGGTATATTGTTTCATGCAATACTCCTTGCTTCTCAGAAAAAATAACTGATACTATACTAATACACAAAACCAGCCAAGTCAACGCATCCCGCCCTGAATATTTTGCCCGGGGGCTTGAGTTCCGTGCCGGAAATGGGTACTATAAAGAAAGAACGCTGAAAAGGAGAACCGCCATGGCAGAATACAAACGGCATCAGGGGCACCGCCAGCGCATGCGGGAGCGGGTGCAGAACTACGGGCTGGACAGTCTGGCCGACCATGAAGTGCTGGAATATATCCTGTATACGACCAATGCTCAGAGGGATACCAACGAGATCGCGTATAACCTGCTGGAGCGGTTCGGGGACTTTGCCTCCGTGCTGGAGGCCAGTGAGGAAGAACTGTGCACCGTGGAGGGCATCGGCCCCACCTCGGCAAGACTGTTGCACATGCTGCCGCAGGTCAGCCGGTATTACGGGCGCTGCCGCACCGACGGAAAGCGCTGCTTCAAGACCACGGAACAGCTGGGCAGCTACCTGATGGCCAAGTTTGCCTGGTCTGACTACGAGCGCGCCATGCTGGTCTCGCTGAGCACCCGCCGCCACATCAAAGCAGCGGTCTGGCTGCGGGAGGGCACCTCCGACCGGGTGAGCCTGGACGTGAAGGATGTGGTGGCCGCAGCCATCAAGGGCGGCACCGACGCTGTAGTGCTCTGTCACAATCACCCCAACGGAGTGGCTCTGCCCTCCATGGAGGATATGGAGGCCACTGGCAGCATTGCCCGGGCGCTGGGGCTGGTGAACATCCATCTGCTGGACCACTTTATCCTGACCGACACGGAGTGCTTTTCCATGCGGGATGCCGGGCGGCTGCCCATCTACGACTTCAAGACCGGCACACTTTTCTGGCCCTGAGTGCAGAATACCTGTTTACATTATAAAACTGCTGTGCTATAATCACATTGAAAGATACAACCAATTGTGGTTCTTCGCCCGGCGGAGAGCCGGAGAGGAGAGCTGCAGTGGCAGACGAAAAATTTGAACTGGTGTCCTCGTATCAGCCCACCGGCGACCAGCCCCAGGCCATTGAAACGCTGGTGGAGGGGGTGCAGCGGGGTGACCGCTGCCAGACCCTGCTGGGCGTTACCGGCAGCGGCAAGACTTTTACCATGGCCAACGTCATCGCCCGGTGCAACCGGCCCACGCTGGTGCTGGCCCACAACAAAACGCTGGCAGCCCAGCTGTGCACCGAGTTCCGCTCGTTTTTCCCCAACAATGCGGTGGAGTATTTTGTCAGCTACTACGACTACTACCAGCCGGAAGCCTACATCCCCAGCACCGATACCTATATTGAAAAGGACAGCGCCATCAACGACGAGATTGACCGTCTGCGCCACTCGGCTACGGCGGCGCTTTCGGAACGGCGGGATGTGATCATCGTGGCGTCGGTGTCCTGCATCTACTCCCTGGGTGACCCCATCGACTACCGCAGCATGGTCATCAGTCTGCGGCCCGGCATGCAGATGGAACGGGATGAGCTGTGCAAAAAGCTGGTGACTCTGCAATATGAGCGGAACGACGTAAATTTTGTCCGCAACAAGTTCCGCGTCCACGGAGATACGGTGGACATTTATCTGGCCTATATGAGTGAGCTGGCCATCCGGGTGGAGTTCTTCGGGGACGAGATCGACCGCATCACCGAGTTCAACCCCCTCACCGGCACCAAGCAGAACGTGGTCAAGCATGTGGCCATCTTCCCGGCCAGCCACTACATTGTCAGCGCCGAGAAAAAGGCCGCCGCGCTGGAAAAGATCCGCGCCGAGTGCGACGCGCAGGTGAAGCAGTTCACCGCAGAGGGCAAGCTCATCGAGGCCCAGCGCATTGCTCAGCGCACCAATTACGACATTGAGATGCTCAACGAGGTGGGCATGTGCAAGGGCATCGAAAATTATTCGGCGGTGCTGTCGGGCCGTGCGCCGGGCAGCATGCCCACGACCCTGCTGGATTATTTCCCGGAGGATTTTCTGCTTTTTGTGGACGAAAGCCATGTCACCCTGCCGCAGGTGCGCGCCATGTACGGCGGCGACTACGCCCGCAAGAAAACGCTGGTGGAGTACGGGTTCCGTCTGCCGTCGGCCTTTGATAACCGTCCCCTCAAATTCGAGGAAGTGGAGTCCAAGCTCAACCAGATGATCTTTGTTTCGGCTACGCCCGGAGAATATGAGCGCCAGAACAGCACCCAGGTGGCCCAGCAGGTCATCCGTCCCACCGGATTGCTGGACCCGGTCATCTCGGTGCGCCCGGTGGAGGGGCAGGTGGTGGACCTTCTGGGCGAGATCAACACCCGCATTGCCCGGCAGGAGCGGGTGCTGGTGACCACCCTGACCAAGAAAATGGCCGAGGACCTCACCGACTACCTCACCGAACAGGGCATCAAGGTCAAGTATATGCACCACGAGGTGGACACCTTCGAGCGTATGGAGATCATCAAGGACCTGCGCCTGGGCAGCATCGACGTGGTGGTGGGTATCAACCTGCTGCGCGAGGGTCTGGACCTGCCGGAGGTGAGCCTGGTGGCCATTCTGGATGCCGACAAGGAAGGTTTTCTGCGCAGTGAGACCAGTCTCATCCAGACCATCGGCCGTGCTGCCCGAAACGCAGAAGGCATGGTCATCATGTACGCCGATGTGGTCACCGACAGCATGGACCGTGCCATCACTGAGACGGAGCGCCGCCGCGCCATCCAGATGGCCTACAATCAGGAACATGGCATCGTGCCCAGGACCATCGTCAAGGCCATTGCAGACAGCATCGAGATCAGCGACAAGGCCGAGAACGCCAAACGCAACACCCGCCGCATGGGGAAGATGGAGCGGGAAGCCGCCATTGAGCGTCTGACCCGCGAGATGAAGGAAGCCGCCAAGCTGCTGGAGTTCGAGCACGCGGCCTTCCTGCGCGACCAGATCGACCGCCTGCGCCGGGGCGAGAACCCCACTG
>ERZ773264.1828-NODE-1828-length-23026-cov-10.719255_pt1 | contig 23026 bp, 21 predicted proteins | sample MGYA00511910_ERZ773264 | MGnify/ENA primary metagenome ERZ773264 (study PRJEB29015, sample SAMEA2737739) | human gut metagenome | biome: human gut; feature: human-associated habitat; material: faeces | place: China | collected 2012 ... | reverse complement strand
GGCTGCTGTGCGGGTCGATGAAAAGGTCCTTGTTGAGATCGACTGAGCACCCTACGGGCCCTTTGCCGCAAGGCAAGGGGCCTTTTTGTTTTAGATGGCTAGCCCTCTCAGGCTGCCTGACGGCATCCAGCTCCCCCAAAGGGGGAGCCCTTGGCAAAAAGATGAACTTTGCGTGGACTGCCAAGGCCTCTCACTTTGGGAGAGGTGGCATTGCGGAGCAATGACGGAGAGGGCAAGGATACGAATAAATAGGAGTAAACTATGCAGCAATATCTCGAAGCCGGAAAAGTTGTAACGACCCATGGGGTGCGCGGCGAAATGAAACTGGAACTCTGGTGCGATGGCGTCGCGTTCCTCAAAAAGGTGGGCAGGCTCTACCCCTCCCTCAACGGCGGCAAGTGCTATCAGATCAAGTCCATCCGAGCTCAGGGCCAGATGGCTCTGCTCCAGCTGGAGGGCGTGGACGATATGGACGCTGCCCGGGCACTGCGGGGCCAGGTGTTCTACTTTGATCGGAATGACGCCACCCTCCCGGCGGGCCGCTGGTATGTGGCCGATCTCATCGGGTGCGAGGTGCGGGACGCCGATACCGGCAAGGTGTATGGCGTCGTCACCAGCGTGGACCACCCCGGCGCCCAGGATATTTACACCGTTAAGAGCCCCGGCGGCAAGGAATATATGTTCCCCGGGGTGGACGCGTTCCTGAAAGAGCGCAACCCGCCGGAGGGGTACATCCTTGTCACCCCCATCCCGGGCCTGCTGGACGATGATTTTGACAGTGAGCGCAGTGAAGAGGAGGCGGAGTGAGCCATGGGGATGCGTGTGGATATCGTGACCCTCTTCCCGGAGATGTGCCAGCAGGTGCTGGATGCCAGCATCATCGGCCGTGCCGCCAAGCGGGGCTATATTGAGACCCACTGCCACCAGATCCGGGATTACACCCTCAACAAGCAGAAGCAGACCGACGATTATCCCTATGGCGGCGGGTGCGGCATGGTGCTGTACGCCCAGCCTATCGCGGACTGCCTGCGGGCCGTCCAGAAAGAGGTGGCGGAACAGGGACGCCCCGCCCCGCATATCGTGTTCTTGACGGCAGGCGGTCAGCGATACACCGAGGAGCATGCCCGGCGGCTGGCCCAGTATGATAACCTCACCCTGGTCTGCGGCCATTACGAGGGCATTGATGAGCGTGTCATCGACGCCTTTGCGGATGAGGAACTCTCCATCGGCGATTATATCCTCACCGGCGGTGAGCTTGCCAGCCTGGTGGTGGCTGACAGCGTCCTCCGCCTCAAACCCGGCGTGCTGGCGGAGCAGAAAGGCTATGAAGAGGAAAGCTACTGGGACGGCCTGCTGGAGTACCCGCAGTATACCCGCCCGGAAGTCTGGGAGGGCCGCGCCGTGCCTCAGGTGCTGCTGGGCGGTGATCATCAGAAGATCGACGCCTGGCGCGGGGAGCAGAGCCGCGCCCGCACCCGTCTGCGCCGCCCGGAGCTCTATGAAGAGTGGTGTGCCACCCACCCCATCACCGAGCTGCCCAAATGGAAGCGGGGCGAGAACATGCGCCTTGTGAAAACCGAGGAGCAGATGGCTGCCGCCGCCCGCCTGATGCTGGAGGGCCGCCGCGCCGTCTGCGCCCAGAACTGGACGCCGGAGTTTTGTGCCCGCCTCACGGAAGAAGAATTTCTCGCCCGGCTGCAGCAGGAAAAGAAAGACGGCTATGCCCATTATCTCCACTGCACCAAGGATGTGCCGGACGGAATGGTCAGCGTCAGTCATAAAGAGGGCAGGATCGAGCATTTATATGTGACGGAAGCTTCCCGCGGCAGAGGCCTTGGCGTCAAGATGCTGGATTTTGCCCGTAAAAAGCTGGAGGAACACCCGCACCCGGTGCTCAGTGTGCTGGACACCAATGCCCGCGCCAAAGCGCTGTATACCCGCATGGGCTGGCGGCTGACCGGGGAAGTGGAAGAGGAATTTGACCCGGCTGCCCTGCCCGGCGTTGTGCACAAGTGTGCCATGGTCACCATGCGGTACGAGGGCTGAAAACTTTGTCACAGGGAGCAGAAAAAGGTCCCAAGTGCTAAAATTGTTGAAAACTTTTGTATTACCCCGCCAACGTTGGGGGAATAATTTTGTTGTCTTTGTATAAAAGGTGAAAAACGCCCCGGATTTCATTGGGAAAACCGCCAAAAATGCGCCGGGGGGCTGTACAACGGTTTCGTCTTGCGCTAAAATGAGTACAACGCAACAGGCACGAAAGAAAATTGCATCCCCGAGAACGATAATAGATAGGAGCGTTTTACTATGTACGTCAAAGAAGTTACCGTTGAAAATCAGGTTGGTCTGCATGCACGTCCCGCTACTTTCTTCATCCAGAAAGCAAACGAGTTCAAGTCTTCCATCTGGGTCGAGAAAGAGGAGCGCCGCGTGAACGCTAAGAGCCTGCTGGGCGTTCTGTCTCTGGGCATCGTTGGCGGTACTACCATCCGCATCATTGCCGATGGCGCTGACGAGCAGGCCGCGGTGGATGGCCTCATCAAGCTGGTAGAGTCTGGCTTTGCAGAGTAATTCGAGCCTTTGATTTTTGAAGCGGCGGGAGCTTTTCCTGCCGCTTTTTTGCGATCGGGAGGGAACCCGGAAATGAAAGATCTGAAAAAGGAGGACATTCCCCATGAAAAAACCGAGTGAAGAAACCATGCGGAAATTTGTGGCGTTCTGTGATTCCGGTCGTCCGTGGTATTTTGCGCTGGGCATGTTCGTCACGCTGCTCATTGTCCAGTTTGCCCTCTGGTTTGCAGCCGATGAAGATAAGAAACCCGGCTGGTGGTACACTGTGCCCGCCTGGTTTGGCATTTTCCGCTCTCTGGATCACATCCGCCAGGCCCGCAAAAACCGGGAGAGCGATGCTGAATGACCAAGGCGGAACTTTACAAAAAGGCCTGTATGCTGCCGCTTTTACCCGGTGTTTATATTATCCGGGATAAAACCGATACCATCATCTATATCGGCAAGGCCAAGCGGCTCCGCATCCGGGTCAGCCAGTATTTCCGGGAGGGTGTGCCCCACGACAACAAAGTCAGCCAGATGATCGCCCACGCCGATGCATTCGATGTTATCGTCTGCCAGAGTGAGTTTGAGGCACTGGTGCTGGAAGCCAGCCAGATCAAGGCCCACACCCCCAAATACAACATCCTGCTCAAGGACGATAAGGGTTACAGCTATATCAAGATCACCAAAGAGGAGTGGCCCCGGCTCTCGTTCGTGCTCCAGAAAGAGGACGACGGCGCGGAGTATCTGGGCCCCTATACTTCCAGCTTTGCGGCCCGGCAGATGGCCGAAACGGCCATGGACGCCTTTCTGCTGCCCCGGTGCAACAAGCGCTTCCCGCAGGAGATCGGCAGGGGCCGCCCCTGCCTGAACGCCCATATCGGCAAATGCATGGCCGTGTGCAGCGGTAAGATCAGCTGTGAAAATTATAATCAGGCGGTCCGGAGCGCGGTCCACCTGATCCGGTACGGCAAAAAAGACATCCTGAAAACCCTCAACGAGCGGATGATGGAAGCCTCCGACCGACTGGAATTTGAGACAGCGGCCCTGATCCGCGACCAGATCAACGCCATCACCAAAGTGACGGCGGGCCAGAAAGTGGTCGTGGACCCGGACGTGGAGATGGACGTGGTGGCTCTGGCGGGCACGCCGGGCAGCGTCTGCGCGGCGGTGCTCCGCTTCCGGGAGGGACGGCTGACGGATAAGCGGGAGTTCCTTTTCCACGATACGGCGGATATCGCCGCCGCGCGGGAGGAGTTTCTGCCCCGGTACTATCTGGACGACGAGCAGATCCCCAAGGTCATCGCGGTGGACGAGCTGCCGCCGGACGCCGACGCCCTGCAGCAGGCTCTGAACGAGAAGCGGGGGAGCGAGGTGCAGCTCTACGTCCCCCAGCGGGGCGATAAGGCCCGTCTTGTCGAGATGGCCCACACCAATGCAGTGGAGCGTCTGGCCCGGGAGAGCGGCCGCTATGCCCGGGAAGAAAAGCTGCTGGACGAGCTGGCCCAGGTGCTGGGCCTTGCAAAGCCGCCCCGCGCCATTGAGAGCTACGATATTTCCAACTGGGGCGATGGCACCAGTGTCTGCGGTATGGTCACGTTCAAGGACGGCAAGCCCTATAAGGCGGGCTACCGCAAGTTCAAGATGAAAACCGTGCTGGGCACCGACGACTACGCCTCGCTGGCGGAGACCGTCTCCCGGCGGGCGGCGGAGTACGAAAAATACGCCGCTCTGGCCAAGGCCGGGGAGCCTAGCAATAACTATTTCGGCCAGAAGCCGGACCTGCTCCTGATGGACGGCGGCCGGGGCCAGGTGAGCGCCGCCAGGGAGGCGCTGGCAGGCACGGCCCTGGCCGACGTCCCCCTCTACGGCATGGTCAAGGACGACCACCACCGCACCCGTGCCATCGTGGACAGCGAGGGCCGGGAAATCGCCATCAACATGAACCGGGGCACGTTCACGTTCATCACGGCCATTCAGGATGAGACGCACCGCTTTGCCAATGCCTACCGCAAGCAGCAGATGCACCAAAAAAGCTACGCCTCCACCCTGACCGAGGTGCCGGGCGTCGGCCCGAAAACGGCCAAGGCCCTGATGGCCCGGTTCAAGAGCGTAAGCGCCGTGCGGGAGGCCGCAATTGACCAGCTGGAAAATACCCCCGGCGTGGGCCCGCGGCTGGCCCGGACCATCTACGATCATTTCCACCCGCAGGGGTGAAAAAACCATTCCAAGACAAAACGTCCCATACAGAGCAGCTGCTTCTGTACGGGGCGTTTTCTGTATTCTGTATCAGGCCAGCCCGATCTGCAGATATTCATTCAGCTTGCGCTGGAGCAGAGGGTCGTCCGAGGGGAGAAATTTGCGCTGCATCCCGTCCATTACCCGCCCTGGGCGAAGTTGTGCGCGGTACTCGGCAGGCGTGCGCTGGAGGGTGGCGCGGAACCGGGCGTTGAACGTTTTCAAGTCGGCAAAGCCATTGCGGAGGGCGATGTCAGTGAGACTGTCCGAAGTCATGGCCAGGTCGGCCAGGGCGTGCTGGAACCGCACGCGGGTCAGGTACTCGTGGAAGTTGATGCCCACCATCTGCTTGAAGAGGGTGGAAAGGTAGGTGCGGTTGTACTGGGCGTAGTCTGCCAGGTCTTCCAGGGTCAGCTTTTCGGCATAATGGTCTGAGACATACGCCAGCAGACGGCGGACGGCATCCCGGCGGGGTTTATCCTCCGGCAGGGTGTTGAGCAGGGTGGGGGAGAACCGGGTACAGAGGGTAATGATGAGGAGGTCCAGGTTGGCACGGACGGCCAGCTGGGCATAGGCTCCGCCCTCCTGGGCAAACCGGAAGATCTGGCTGGCGTAGAACCGGACCTGGCGGTAATCGGCACTCTCCCGGGTCGTCTCGTCGGAGAGACAGGAGGGAAAATCATAGATGCCGCCTTTTTTGAGGAACGGCTTAAAAGCGGAAGCCGAAAAGTGGAGCACAAAGGCGATGGTATCGGCCTGCTGGCCCATGGAGGCGTGGCCGATGCCCGGGGCCGTGAGGATGATATCGTTTTCCCGGAGGAGAAAATTTTTGTTGCCGCGGCAGTATTCCTGGGTGCCGTGGAGCAGGATGCTCAGCTCATAGTCATCTTCATGCCAGTGGTAGCGGTAGTTCATCACGTCGTGGACAAAGCACCGGACTATGAGATTCTCCCGGGGCCAGTCCAGCTGATAATGGGCAGATGTCATTGGAATTCCTCCCGAAATCCAAACATTTTCCCTGTGGAAAAGATTCGGATAAGATTTTTCTGTGCAGGGCTCTTCTCAAGGATAACCGAAAAAATACGACGAGTCAACTGCTTTTTCTGCGCTTTTGGCTGGAATTTGACAGGATGATTCGGCAAAACATACAAAAGAAAGAGGTATGTATTGGCGAAAACACACAGGGAAAATGTTTGGATTTTTTGCAAAATGGATTGTGGAATCTTTGTCAAAGCTAGGCCGGGGGAAATCTGTCCGGGCGGAGAAAAAGGCGAATATTTGGCCGCGACAAACGATGAATTATTTGTTAAGATAAGCACAACAAAGCCCCATGCCCGGGCAGCTGCGGACTTTTCGAGTTTGAACATGCGAGAAAAATCAAACGGAAAGGGAAACATTTATGAACACTCAAATGATCATCTGTATGGTGATCTTTGCGGCAACGCTGGTCAGCTATATGCTGAACAAGATCCCCATGTGGCTCACTGCCATGATCTCTCTGGCAGCACTTTACTTTACCGGATGCATTGATGCAAGCGGTGCACTGGCCGGCTTCTCCAATGTCAACACCCTGCTGATGGCTACCATGTTTGTGGTGGCCGCAGGCTTCCGCCGCACCTCTCTGGTGGATGGCATGTGCGATGCCATCATGAAAGTGACCCATGGCAGCTTCCGGACGGCATACTTCGGCTACATCCTGCTGGCTGTCCTGCTCACCAACTTCATTGCCAGCCCCATGGTCGTTTATGCCATCGTCAGTCCACTGCTGGCTGCCCTGTGCGATAACACCGGACACAGCCGCACCCAGTATATGTTCCCTGTCATGGTCGTCTGCGTGGCCTGTTGCGGCATCCTCCCACTGGCAACAGCCATTCAGATGGCTGGCCAGTACACCGGTTTCATGGAGACCTACGGCTTTGCCGGTATGAGCATCCAGCCCACGGACTTCACCCTCGCTGCATGGCCTGTTCTCATTGTTGTCCCGCTCTGGGCACTGTTCCTTGGTCCCAAGTTCACCCCCAAAGAGCCTGTGGTTCCCATCGAGGCTTTGGAAGAAAGGAAATCCGGCAAGCAGGCCCAGAAGCTCAGCCCGCTGGTGGATAAACTCGGCATCATTATCTTCTTTGCGACCATCCTCTGCCTCATATTCTCTTCTCAGCTCCACCTCACTACCTGGTCCGTTGCTCTGGTGGGCAGCCTGTTGATGGTACTGTTCGGCGTGGTTGATCAGAAATCTGCTCTCCGCGACATCCCCTGGGATATGCTGATGCTCTTTGTCGGTGCGCTGGCTCTGGGCACTGCCCTGACCAACACCGGCGCAGGCGACCTCATTGGCAACGCTCTGGCAACGGCCGTCGGCGGCACTCACAACAACTATGTCCTCGGTGCCCTGTTCTTCATCATCCCCTTCCTGCTCACTCAGTTTATGCTCAACCGCTCTGTCTCCGCTGTCTTTATTCCCATCTGCCTGCTGACCTGCTCCGCTCTGGGTGCTAACCCCACCGGCCTCGTCCTGCTGGTCAACGCCGGTTCTCTGACCGCCTTCCTGACCCCGATGGCTACCCCTGCAGTGCCCATGTGCATGGCAGACGGTGGCTACGACCTGAAGGCAATTATCAAGAGCGGCGCGCTCATCACGCTGATTCTACCCTTCGTTTATATCTTCTACACCATGACAGTGCTGCCGGCATTCTGATCCCGGAAAGGAAGCACACAAAATGACACTGGAAGAAAAAATCGCAACGGCTCAGCAGGTGCGTAGCCGTGACCGGTTCGGCCCGGTCAGTCCGGAAGAGTTGGCCGCACTGCCCGGCACCGAAACAGAACTGTGGGTCGAAGTGGCCGATGGCCGCAAAGTCCATGTGTTCGAGGAGCGCCCGGAGCATCTGCCTGCCAAAGCAGCCCTGCTGTTGAACTTCCACGGCGGCGGCTTTATCAAGGGCCGCACTGACCGTGACCGCCGCTACTGCTGCACCATCATGGAGCAGCTGAATGCTCTGGTCTGGGACGTGGACTACTGCATTGCTCCGGAAGAACCGTTCCCCGCAGCCGTGGAAGAGGCCTACGGCATCGCCGCCTATGCCTTTGACCATGCAGAAGAGCTGGGCATCGACCCGGACAAGATCATTCTGGCCGGGCACAGCGCAGGCGGCAACCTGGTAGCGGCGGTCTGCCTGAAAAATGCCGAGACCCATCGGCTGCACCCCTGCTGCGTGCTGATGGAATATTTCCCGACAGACAATACAGTGAATCCGCTCCGGCGGCTTTCTCCGGAATTGCAGAAAGACCCGTTCTGGGCAAAACGCGCGGAGACGGAAAAGCTGTACACAGACTTCTATGTGGGCAAGGCCGACCCGGCGGATCCGCTCTGCTCCCCGGCAAAAGCTGCGGACGAGGCACTGGCCTCGTTCCCAGACAGCCTGATCCTCTCGGCCGGAGAGGACAGCCTGCGGGAGGATGTGGAGGCCTTTGTTCTCCGGCTGGTCAAGGCAGGCGTCTGCGTCACAGCCCAGCGCATCCCGGAGGCTATGCACGGCTTTACCACCAATCGGACCCCCGGTTGGGAGCGGGCCCTGGCACTGCATTGCAAATTCTTCCGGCAGCACTTATAATGAAAATTGAACGCAGCAAAACTGGAGGCTGAATCTATGAAAATTACCGACGTCAAGCTCCGCTTTGCCAAGCACTATCTGTTCGTGCAGGTGTATACCGACGCGGGCATCGTGGGCCTGGGCGAAGCAGGCAACTGGGGCTATCTGCAGGCCACGGCTGCCGCCATTGAAAAATTTGCCACCTACCTCATTGGCAAAGACCCGTTCCGTATCGAGGATTACAACCAGAATTTCCTGCGTTCAGTCTACTTCCGCGGCTCGGTCATCATGAGCGCCATCTCGGCCATCGACATCGCCCTGTGGGATATCAAGGGCAAGGCTCTGGGCGTGCCCGTGTATGAGCTGCTGGGCGGAAAGACCCGCGAAAAAGTACGGGTGTACGCCTCTGTCATGCACCTCACCGAGGATCAGCAGGAGCTGGCCAAACAGTACCAGCAGCTGCAGGAGATGGGCTTTACTGCCGCCAAGATCTTCTGCAACGGCCCCACCAGCTCGCCGGACGGCAAAGGTGAGTTCTTCTCCAGCCGCATTGAGCGGGAGGTGGAGAAAGTCCGCGTGGCCCGCGAGGCGGTCGGCCCTGACTTTGACTTCGTGTTGGAAGTGCACCGCGGCATGACTCTGCCGGAGGCTGTGGCCTTTGGCCGTGCCGTGGAGCCCTATCGCCCCATGATTTTGGAGGACCCCGTCCCGCCCGATAACGTGGATACCATGGCTGAAGTAGCCAGCAAGGTGGGGGTGCCCATCGCCACGGGCGAGCGCGCCATTGACCTCCGTGAGTTTGAGGTGCTGATGGCCCGCCACGCCTGCCAGTATGTCCGCCCGGACGTCTGTGCTGTGGGCGGTATTACCACCAGCAAAAAGATCTGCGCTCTGGCCGAGGCACACGATGTGCTGGTCATCCCGCACAACCCGCTGGGCCCCGTCTCCACCGCTGCCTGCCTGCAGATCTGCGCCTCCATCCCCAACCTGGGCATCCAGGAGCTTCCGGGCTTCTGCCTCAACGGGGCCGAGGACAAGATGGTCAAGGAGCCGCTCCGCTTTGAGAACGGCTGTATGCTTATCCCCGAGGCTCCCGGCATCGGCGTGGAGCTGGCCGATGACGCCGAGGAACTGTACCCTGCCAACGAGCGCGGCAGCACGTCCGCCCGCCGTGCCTTTGATGGCTCGGTCAAGGACTGGTAAGTTTGCGATCTTCTTTTCTTTTTGTGATCGATCCCCATTCTTTTTCTTTCGGAAAAGCCCGTCGGCGTATGCAGCGCCGACGGGCTTTTTGTCGCTCTTGCCTTTTTGAGCAAAAGAGGCTACAATAGTCCCAGTAAACCGAAATTTGAAACTTCGGAGGGAAAAACTTATGGCTTGTACAACGATCCTTGTTGGTAAAAACGCATCCTATGACGGCTCCACCATGATCGCCCGCAACGACGATTCCGGTTCGGGGCATTTCACGGCCAAAAAATTTGTGGTCGTGCAGCCGGAGGAGCACCCGGCTGTTTACAAATCCGTGCTGTCCCATGTGGAGATCCCCCTGCCGGGCGATCCCATGCGGATGACGGCCATGCCAAACGCTGTGGAGGGCAAGGGCATCTGGGCCGCGGCCGGTGTCAATGCCGCCAATGTGGGCATGACCGCTACCGAGACCATCACCTCCAACCCCCGCGTGCTGGGGGCTGACCCGCTGGTGGTGTACCAGCCTGCCGTGGGCGATACCCCGGAGGTGCCCGGCGGCATCGGCGAGGAGGATACCGTCTATCTGGTGCTGCCCTATATCCACTCGGCCCGGGAGGGCGTGGAGCGGCTGGGCCGCCTGCTGGAGACCTACGGCACCTATGAGATGAACGGCATCGCGTTCCAGGATGTCCACGAGATCTGGTGGCTGGAGACCATCGGTGGCCACCACTGGATGGCCCGCCGCGTGCCGGATGATTCCTACGTGGTCATGCCCAACCAGCTGGGCATCGACAGTTTTGACCTGGACGATGCCTATGGTGACAAAAAAGACTACATGTGCTCGGCGGACCTGCGGGAGTTCATCGCGGCCAATCATCTCGACCTGTCGCTGGACGGAAGCCTGAACCCGCGGGACGCTTTTGGCAGCCACGACGACGCCGACCACGTTTACAACACGCCCCGTGCCTGGTACATGCTCCGCACCCTCAATCCCAACACCTGGGTCTGGGACGGCCCGGACGCCGACTACACCCCGCGCTCCGATGACCTGCCCTGGTGCATGGTGCCCGAGAAGAAGCTGACCCCGGAGGATGTCAAATATGTGCTGTCCTCCCACTACCAGGGCACGCCCTATGACCCCTACGCCAGCTACGGCGACAAGAGCCAGCGGGGGATGTACCGCTCCATCGGCATCAACCGCAACGACTTTATGGCCCTGATCCAGATCCGTCCGGACGTCCCGGCGGAGCAGAGCGCCATTGAGTGGGTGGCTTATGCCTCCAACGCGCTCAACACCATGGTGCCGTTCTACGCCAATGTGACCACCACGCCGGAGTACCTGTCCTGCACCACCAAAGAGGTGTCCACCGACAGCTTCTACTGGGTCAGCCGAATGATCGCCGCCATGACGGATGCCTCTTATTCCAAGAGCCTCATCCACGCCGAGCGGTATGAGCTGGGCGTCCTTTCGGCCAGCCGGGCCCTCATCCACCAGTACGACGCAAAGCTCCTTGCAGAGCCGGATGCCGGCCAGCGCGCCGCTCTCCGGGTGGAGGCCAACGAGGCCATTGCCAAGGCCCTCAAGGCCCGTGCCGCCGATACGCTGGATAAGGTGCTGTTTGAGCTGAGCAGCGGCATGAAGAACGCCTTTGCCCGCTCCGACGCCTAAGCGCTGATTCCGTTAAACCATTCAAAAAACGTCAAAAGCAGCCAACTACTGGGCGCGGATGTCCGGTCGGTTGGCTGCTTTTTGTTCATTGTATCCCAGTATTTGTGCAGGATGTCTGAATTTCAGAGAAATATTTTGTGCACGAAACTGACCGAAAGCGATTGATTTTGACGGAAAGATTGCTATAATAAAATTGCAGACACCAAAAACACGCGAAAAGCTTCAAAACCAATCAAACAGGAGGAATGCCCGATGTTGGCAGAAGAACGGTTTGCCCAGATCCTGGCGCTGATGGCGGAAAAACGTACCGCCACCGTGCAGGAGCTGTGCGAGGCCCTGAATGCCAGCGAGTCCACCATCCGCAGGGATCTGAACGAGCTGGACCGTCTGGGCAAAGTCAATAAAGTCCACGGCGGGGCCACCCTGCCGGACAGCCAGTTCCGGGCCGATGAGCCCACCATGGCTGCCAAGGAGAGCCTGGCCGTGGCCGAAAAGCGGGCCATCGCCAATGCAGCGGCGGCCCTCATCACGGCAGAGGATTTCGTCTATCTGGACGCAGGCTCCACCACGCTGGCGCTGGCCCGGGCCATCAGCGGCCCGGCACTGGATGCCGCTTATGTGACCAACGGCGTGGCCCACGCCCGGCTGCTGGCCCAGAAAGGCTGCCGGGTCTTCCTGCCCGGCGGGCTGCTCCGGCCCCAGACAGAGGCCATCATCGGGGCGGCAGCGCTGCAGAGCCTGCAGCAGTACAACTTCACCAAGGCCTTTATGGGAGCCAACGGCGTGGCTCTGGACGCAGGCTTCACCACGCCGGACCCCGAGGAAGCGGCCGTCAAGGCGGCGGCTGTCCGGCGGGCGCGGGAAGCCTGGTTCCTCGTGGATGACTCCAAGTTCGCCCGCGTCTACCCGGCGGTCATCACCGAGCTGCACGGCGGGGCGATCCTGACGAACCGCTGCCCCAACCCCAAATACAAACAATACACGCTGGTAAAGGAGACGGAAGAATGATCTACACGGTAACATTCAACCCGGCCATTGATTATGTGGTGCGGCTGGACTCCCCGCTGGAAGTGGGCGAGGTAAACCGTGCCCGCGGCGAAGACTGCGTGCTGGGCGGCAAGGGCATCAACGTATCCGGTGTGCTGGCCGAGCTGGGCTGCAAAAGCGTCGCCCTGGGCTTTGTGGCCGGGGAGACGGGTGCCTGGCTGGAGCGCGGCCTGGCCGCCCAGGGCATCCAGACCGATTTCATCCACCTGGCCCAGGGGATGACCCGCATCAACGTCAAGATCAAGGCAGGGCAGGAGACCGAGTTGAACGGCGCGGGCCCCAACATCCCGGAGAGCGCCATGCAGGCGCTGGAAGCCAAGCTGGACGCCCTGCAGAACGGAGACATCCTGATTCTGGCGGGCAGCATCCCGGCCAGCCTGGCACAGACCACCTACGAGCGGCTGCTGGCCCGGCTGGAAGGCCGCGGCGTGCGGGCCGTGGTGGACGCTACCCGGGACCTGCTGGTCAATGTGCTGCCTTTCCACCCCTTCCTCATCAAGCCCAACAACCATGAGCTGGGCGAGATCGTGGGCCGTGTTCTGAACACGGAGGATGAAATCGTGGTAGCAGCCAGGACCCTGCAGGAAAAAGGCGCCCGCAACGTGCTGGTGAGCATGGCAGGGGATGGCGCTCTGCTGCTGGATGAGCAGGGCCAGACCCACCGCATCGGCTGCCCGAAAGGCAAAGTGGTCAACAGCGTCGGCGCGGGTGACAGCATGGTGGCAGGCTTTGTGGCAGGTACCCTGCAGAGCGGTGATTACACCACCGCCCTCCGCCTGGGCACCGCCTGCGGCAGCGCCACGGCGTTCAGCCTGGGGCTGGCGAAGAAAGAAGAGATCGAGAAGTTATTGCTGACGATTTAACGAGGAGAGGAGAACACCCCATGCGTATCACGGAATTGTTTACCGCAAAGTCCATCGCGCTGGATGTGGCCGCGCCGGATCAGGCCGCCATCATCGACCGTCTGGTGGAGCTGCAGGCCACCCACGGCAACATTACCGACAAAGAGGCCTACAAAAAGGCCCTCTACGCCCGCGAGGCGGAGGGCTCCACCTATGTGGACAACGGCATCACCGTGCCCCACGCCAAAACGGCCTGCGTCACTCGCCCCAGCCTGGCGGCTCTCCGCCTGAGCGCCCCGGTGCAGTACAATGCCGAGGACGACGGCACCACCGACCTGCTGTTTGCCATTGCCGCCCCGGAGGACGGCGGCCTGCATGTGGATATGCTGGCCCGCATGATGCAGATGCTGATGAACGAGGACTTCGTGGAGAAGCTCCGCGCCGCCAAGACCCCGGCGGAGTTCCTGGACGCCATCGACGCACAGGAAGAGGCGCAGTTCGGGGATGAGAGCTTTACCCAGCAGCAGATCCCCCAGAACGGCTACCGGGTGCTGGCCGTCACCGCCTGCCCCAACGGCATCGCCCATACTTACATGGCCGCCGAAGCCCTCGTCAAGGCCGGTGACAAGCTGGGTCTGCCCGTGAAAGTGGAGACCAACGGCTCTGACGGCACCAAAAACGCCCTGACCCGGAAAGAGATCGAGGCGTGCGACGGCATCATCGTGGCAGCGGACAAGAACGTGGAAACGGCCCGCTTTGACGGCAAGCCCGTCCTGTTCACCCGGGTGGACGACGGCATCCACAAACCCGAAGAACTCATCAAGAAAGTGGCCCACGGTGAGGTGCCGGTCTTCCACGCTAAGGGCGGCGCGCAGGCGGCCGCGGAGGAGGACACCGCAGGCGAGAGCCTGGGCCGCAGCCTCTACAAGCACCTGATGAACGGTGTCTCCCACATGCTGCCGTTCGTGGTGGGCGGCGGCATCATGATCGCCCTGGCATTCCTGCTGGACGACTACAGCATTGATCCCTCCAACTTCGGGATGAACACCCCTGTGGCGGCGTTCTTCAAGACGGTGGGCGGCGCGGCATTCGGCTACATGCTGCCCATCCTGGCCGGTTTCATCGCCATGTCCATTGCAGACCGCCCGGGTCTGGCCGTTGGCTTTGCGGGCGGCGTCCTGGCCATGAACGGCACCAACTTTGCAGGTCTTGCCAATGGCGAGACCACCGGTGTCTCCGGCGGCTTCCTGGCGGCTCTGCTGGCTGGTTTCGTGGCAGGCTATGTGGTCCAGTTCCTCAAGAAGATCACCGAAAAGCTCCCCGCCAGCCTCAACGGCATCCGGCCCATGCTGATCTATCCGCTGGGCGGCATCCTCGTGGTGGGCGCTGTCATGTGCGGCATCAACCCCATCATGGGCATGATCAACACCGCCATGACCGATTGGCTCAACGCCATGGGCGGCACTTCCAAGGTCCTGCTGGGTGCCATCGTGGCCGGTATGATGAGCATTGATATGGGCGGCCCGTTCAACAAGGCAGCTTACGTCTTTGGCACCGCGGCGCTGGCCTCCGGCAACTACGAGGTCATGGCGGCCGTCATGGTGGGCGGCATGGTGCCTCCCATCGCCATCGCCCTCTCCACCACGTTCTGCCCTAAAAAGTGGACCCCGGATGAGCGCCGCAACGGCATCGTCAACTATGTCATGGGCCTCTGCTTTGTCACCGAGGGCGCCATCCCCTACGCGGCGGCCGACCCGCTCCGCGTGCTGCCCAGCTGTGTCATTGGCGCGGCCCTGTCCGGTGCCCTCTCCATGACCTTTGGCTGCGCCCTGCGGGCACCTCACGGCGGCATCTTCGTCTTCCCCGTGGTCGATCATACTCTGCTCTACTGCGTGGCGCTGGCCGTGGGCAGCGTGGCAGGCGCTGTGATCCTCAGCCTGCTCAAGAAGACCCGCGCCGAGGCATAATGTACAAAGCCATTCTCCAAACTTCATCATAAGCAAAAGGCCCCCGCTGTGCACTGGCAGACCAGACACGGCGGGGGCCGCTTTTGTTGAGAGGAAGACTCCATACAAACACAAAAACCCGCCTGGCAGCGGGTTTTTGTGTATAGAGGGGTGGGAAAGTATATAAAGTGGTGAATCGCAATTTCAGGCAGGGAAGCTGTTTCAGGCGTTTTGCACAGCCTGTGGACGCGGAAACCCCGCATCCGTACCCTGCGATATGTATTATACCAGCTCTTTCTTTTTTGTCAAATAGAAATTTCTTGAAATGCTTAAATTTGCACTTTACTTTTGAAGCAAAACTTTATATAATTAACACAAGCGAAATGAAATCCAACTTTTGCTAGGTTTATAAATTTTTACAACAATAAAACTTTACTTTCGAAAATTTTTGTGGATTTCAACAGAATATCAAAGGAGACATTGTCCCATGGATGATTTGGACCGTAAAATTCTGGCCCTGTTGGCCAAAAACGCCCGGATGCCTGTCAAGGAGATCGCGGAGCAGGTAGCTCTGACCAGCCCTGCCGTTTCCAGCCGCATCCACAAGCTGGAGACCGATGGCGTCATCGGCGGCTATACCGTCACACTCAACCGCCCGGCAGACCGCGTGTATGTGGATGCCCTCATCAGCCTTTCGGTGGCCCCCTCCAAGCACGAGGCGTTCCTGCACCTGATCCAGAACAGCAAGGAAGTGCTGCAGTGCTACCACGTCACGGGCGATTATACATTCCTCATCAAGGTCAGCTGCGGCAGTATGCCCCAGCTGGAGCATCTGATCCTCCAGTTCCAGAAGCTGGGAACCACCAGCACCCAGATCATCCTTTCCACCCCCGTCAACCACGGCGATCTGGAAGCCCTGATGCTGTAAAGAAGCTGAAAAACGTCTGTTCATAAAAGTGTTACAGGCAGCGGCGCAATTTTCGCCCGCGGTGGCTCGTATTCTGGATAGCAGCACAAAAAAGTGGAATACTATGGCTGCACTCTTCCAAACGACGCCTCACGAACGAAAGGAATATCCACTATGAAACTGAAACGCATCTTTGCGGCGCTGCTGGTAGGCGCTGCCCTGCTGGCTCTGGTGGGCTGCGGCACATCCGGCAGCACGGGCAAGCCCGCTTCCTCCGCTGCAAGTACCCCCAAAGACTACACCCAGATCCTCCACGATGCCCGCAGCGCCGAGGACAACGAGTATTATATGATCTTCACCAAAGGCGCGGACGGGAAATACACCGCTCAGTACGGCTACAGCAAGGACTATGAGGCCGACCAGCTCAATGATGAGATCGCCAACATGATGATGCCCATGCTCAACTTGGAGGATGGCATGGCGGAGGATTTTGCCGCCTCCCTTTCCACAATGATGGTGCAGAGCTATGGCCTTGCCATCGTCAAGCCTGCCGAGGGCAGAACGCAGGACGTGGTAGACGCCCTGAATGCCTATGTGGAGAGCGAGCAGCAGTCCATGGAGCATTATCTCGAGGACGAGTATCAGATCGCCAAGAACGCGAAAGTGGAGACTCTTCCCTCCGGCGAGGTGGTCCTTGTCTGCTGTGAGGACAGCGATACCGTCCTTGCCAACCTGAAAAAAGCGCTGGCCGCTTAAAAACGAATCACACGCAAAAAAGAACGCCTGCTTCCAGTTGGAAGCGGGCGTTCTTTGCAGGATGGGCAGTACAGAAATTATTCAGCTTTCACGTCGATGGCGTTGACGATCTTGTTGGCGATGTACTCGTGGCCCTTAATGGTGGGGTGGACATCCAGGTCGGTCTTTGCCTTGGGGATGGCCACATAAGTCAGGTCATAGGTCTCGGCCAGCTGCTTCTCAAACTTGTTGAGCTTGCGGAAGTAGTTGTGCCAGCAGGGGATAAACGGCACCGGGTCGGTGTAGCCCATCAGCAGGATCTGCACGTCCGGGTTCAGCTTGCGGATCTCCTGCACGATGGAGATGAGGGCGGAGGTGGTCTGCGGATAGATGCGGTCGCAGATCTTGGCCATATCGGAGGTGATGAGCTTCCAGGAGGCGTTCTTTTCCTCTTTGGTCAGCTCCATGTCCTTGATGCCCTTGAGGATGGTGGAAACGGCAGAGCCGGAGGAGCGCAGGTTGCCGGAGAGGATGGTGGAAGCCAGAGCGTCGCTCTTGTGGTTGGTGGCGTTCCACAGGCCGGCCACGCAGGGCACGAACGCGTCATTGGAGCCGATCTGGATGGAGATGACGTCTGCCTTGCGGATGTAATCCTGGAACTCCGGGTAGACGTAGTAGCAGCCGGACTCCATGTTCATCTGGGGCATCTTGCCGTCCCGGATCATGTCCACCAGGTCGGGGGCCGTCAGGGCAGGCAGGCCCAGATCAATGGCGTGGTCGCGGTCCAGGCCCAGCTTGGAAGCTACCTTACCGACATAGCAGTCTGGGGAGTAGCCCTTGAAATTGGGGCGCATGTCCACGCCGTAAGTGGAAGTGCCGTTGGCACTGTACTGGACATCGGCCAGGCCCACGCCTGCCACGATGCTGTCGCCCAGGGCAACGTAGGTGATCTGCTTCTGCTCCGTGCTCTCCGTGTCGGCAGCAGTTTCTTTCGTGCTGTCCGCCGCGGGGGCAGTCGTTTTGGTGTCGGCGGCGGGAGCCTGTTCGGTGGTGGTAGCCGTCACGGTATCGCCCAGGGTAACGACCACTTCGTTGGTCTCATCCTCAGGGGCCATTTCCGGCTCTGCTTCGGCCACAGCGGCCTCGGGTTCCGCGGGCAGTGCCTCGGCACCCTCGGCAAAGGCGGGGACGCCCAGCGAGAACACCAGAGCGGCTGCCAGCAGCAGGCTGACAAATTTCTTTTTCACGGTGTGGTTCCTTCTTTCCCATCAAAAATCTCAGTAATCGCGGGGAGTGATCTCCTCTTCCAGCTTGCGATAGTCTACCTTGCCCACCGGGGTCATGGGGAGCTCCGGCACAAACTTGTAGGCCACAGGCTGGACGTATTCGGGCAGCTCCTCCTCGCACATCTGGCGCAGCTCTTTGATCAGCTGTTTTTTCTTGACACCAGCAGCGGCGGGGGTGAGCACGATGTACACGAATGGCAGGCGGCCCTGCACATGGTCCTGATCGGCACAGCCCACAACGGAGCACTGGTGCACGGCGGGGTGCTGGCTGACCACGTTTTCGATCATGGAGGGGAAGACTTTGAAGCCGTCGTGCCGGATGATGAGCCGCTTGATGCGGGAATCCAGGTAGACGAAGCCGTCCTCGTCGATATAGCCGATATCGCCGGTGTGGACCCAGACGCGGCCATCCGGGTGCTTGTGCAGGATCATGGCCGTTTCGTCGGGTTTGTTGTAGTAGCCTTTCATGGTGGCGGGGCCGCTGATGCACAGCTCGCCGCGCTGACCAATGGGCAGCTCTTTGTCCGTGCCTGGCTCAAACGCCGAGATGAGGGTGTTGACCATGGGAATGCCCACGCTGCCGGGCTTGTTGTTCTTACCGGCGGCCACAGTGGCGGCCGAGGCAACTTCCGTCATGCCATAGCCCTTGGCCATGGGGTACTCCACGTTGTGGGAGGCCAGGAATTCGTTGACCGTCTTCTCCGCGCCCAGCGAAATGGCGTCGCCGCCAGCCGCGTAGTTGTGAATGAACGAGAGGTCTTTTTTCTGAACTTTCGGGTCGGCGGCCAGCTGCTGGTAGTGGGCGGGCACACCGAACATGATCTCGGGCTTGTACTTGAGCAACAGGCTGCCCAGCTTGGCAGGGTCCAGGTTGGGGATGATGATCACCGTCAGGCCCAGCACCAGCGGCAGGTGCACGCCGCAGGCATAGCCGTAGGCGATGAACGGGGGCATAATGTTCATCAGCTTCTGCCCTTTCTGGAACAGGGTGTCATAGGCAGAGAACTGCTGTGCAATGGCGTTGAAGCTGTTGTCTGTCAGCATGACGCCCTTGGGCGAGCCCGTGGTGCCGCCGGTGTGGACCACCACGCAGGCATGGTCCGGGGAGTAAGGCTCCGCTGCGGTGCTCTGGCCCTCGCCATTGGCGAGGAACTGCTTCCAGTGCAGGACGTTGGATTTGTACTTGTTCTTGTCAGGGTTGGTCATCTTGTAGCCGACGCTGAGCGGGAACGGCAGGGAGTCGGCCGGGGAGAGGACGATCACACGCTCCACATGGGTGCGCTTGGCGGCCTGACGGCAGCGCTCGTACACCACGTTCAGGCAGATGAGCAGGTGGGAGTCCACTTCCTCAATGTAATCGCGGATGCCCTCGACGCTGTAGCGGGGATCCACCAGGTTCAGGGTGGCACCAATGAGGTCGGCAGCGTAGAACGCGTAGATGACCTCCGGGGTCATCACGCTGACCACTGTGATGATATCGCCCTTTTTGACGCCGACACCGCGGAGCGCGGCTGCTGTCTTTTTCACATTGACGATGAAGTCCGCATAGGTGAACTTGCGGCCGTAATAATTCAGGGCCGCCTCGCCCAGGCGGTTCTTGTTCTGCTGGCAGACGTAATCAAATGCCGAGCAGGTGGGCAGGGTCTGGTCAATATACTTCTGTGCGTAATATTTCAGCCAGGGACGCGCCGTAGACGCGTAGAGAACATTTTCCGGTGTAGTCATTGAATCATCCATTTCCTTTTATGTTTTCTCACCCTCACACGGGGTGGCGGAACAGGCTTGGGAATCCATCCTGACTATTGTAGTTGAGCAGCCCGGAAAAGTCAATAAACAGAGCGTGTGAAATGTAGCAAAGAAAGCGCGGGGCGTTTACATTTCACTCAGCCACTGCTTCGCTTCGGCTTCGCTGCAGAGCACAAAGTGGTTGGGGCGCAGCTCCCGCCACTGAGGCGCTTCCTTGCTGTAATCGTGCATGGAGGGGTCGTACACCAGCAGATGCTTGTTCCGCTCCCGGCGGGGGCTGGGCATGGGGATGGCTGAGAGCAGGCTGCGGGTGTAGGGGTGGATGGCGTGGGTCACCAGCTCCTCAGCATCGGCCAGCTCCACGATGTCGCCCTTGTGGATGACGGCGATGCGGTCCGAGATGTACCGCATCACGGACAGGTCGTGAGCGATGAAGAGGTAGGTGATGTTCCGCTCTTTCTGGATATGGCGCAGCAGGTTGAGCACCTGAGCGCGGATGGACATGTCCAGCGCGGAGATGGGCTCATCGGCAATGATGAACTCCGGCTCCACGATGAGGGCGCGGGCAATGCCGATGCGCTGGCGCTGGCCGCCCGAGAACTCATGGGGGAAACGGGAGGCAAACTCCGGCAGCAGGCCCACGTCCAGCAGAGCCTGACGCACTTTGGCTTCCCGCTCGGCAGCGGAGAGGTCGGGCCGGACGTTCATCAGGCCCTCGCCCACGATGTAGCTGACCTTTGCGCGCTCGTTCAGGGAGGACTGGGGATCCTGGAAGATCATCTGAATCTCCTTGATGATCTGTTTGTCCAGCGCGTGGGAGATCTTGCCGTTGATCTTCTGGCCCTTGTAGAGGATCTCGCCGCCCGAGGTGGGCAGGATGCGCATGATGGCGCGGCCAATGGTCGTCTTGCCGGAACCGGACTCGCCCACCAGGCCAAAGGTCTCGCCTTTATAAATGGTGAAGTTGGCGTTGCTCACGGCCTTGTAAGCCTTGCGGCCGGAGCCATAAGTCACCTCAAGGTTCTTGACCTCCACCAGAACTTCGCGCTTTTGTTCTTCTGCCATATCACATGCCCTCCTCTTTCAGCATCTGCACAGCCGCCGGCGGGTCGATCTTGGGGGCCCGGGGGTCCAGCAGCCAGGTCTTGGCCTTGTGGGTGAGGCTGACATTGAAATACGGCGGACGCTTGACGAAGTCGATCTTGAGCGCCTGCGGGTTGCGGGGCGCGAAAGCGTCGCCGTGGATCTCGGTAAACAGGTTGGGGGGCGTGCCCTGGATGTTGAACAGGTCTTCGCCCTTAATGCCCATCTGGGGCATACTGGACAGCAGGGCCCAGGTGTAGGGGTGGCGGGGGTCGTAGTAAATTTCGTCCGAAGTGCCGATCTCCACGATGTCGCCGGCATACATGACGGCCACCCGGTCCGCGATATTGGCCACAACGCCCAGGTCGTGGGTGATGAGGATGATGGTCAGGTTGTACTTGACCCGCATCTCTTTCAGCAGCTCGAGGATCTGTGCCTGAATGGTCACGTCCAGTGCCGTGGTGGGCTCGTCGCAGATCAGGATCTGCGGGTTGCAGGCTACCGCGATGGCAATGACCACGCGCTGGCGCATACCGCCGGAGAACTCATGCGGGTACTGGTCAAAACGCTTCTCGGCGTCGGTGATGCCCACATCCCGCAGGTATTCCAACGTCTTCTCTTTGGCGGCCTTGCCCTTGAGGCCCTGATGCAGCTCCACGGCCTCCATGATCTGGTCGCCGATGGTCTTCAGGGGGTTGAGGCTGGTCATGGGGTCCTGCATGATCATGGCAATCTCGTGGCCGCGCACCTTGAGCCAGTCTTTTTCCTTTTTCAGCTCGGAGAGGCGGATGGGCTTGCCGTCGTCGGCACCGTAGTAATCAATGGTGCCGCTGGAAATGGAACCGTTGGCGTCCAGCAGGCCCATGAACGATTTGGTGAACACGCTCTTGCCGGAGCCGGACTCGCCCACGATGGCGAGGACTTCGCCGTGGTAGACGTCCAGGTCGATGCCGCGGATGGCATGGAGGACTTTTCCACGGAGGTTGAATTTGATGTTGAGATCTTTGACCGAGAGGATCAGCTGATTTTTCTGCATCGTCTGTCCCTCCTTTTTATTGCAGGTGGTTCTTCGGGTCGGCAGCGTCCGAGAAGGCGTTGCCGATCAGATAGAACGCGATGGTGACAAAGCTGAGGATGATGGTGGGGTAGAGCAGCTGGTAGCGCAGGCCTGCCTGCATCATCACCTTGCGGCCATCGTTGATGAGGTTGCCCAGCGAGGGCGTCTCCACCGAGAGGCCCAGGCCGATGTAGGTGATGAACACCTCACTGCCGATGGCGGCGGGGATGGTCAAAGCCATCCGCAGCATGATGACGCTGACCAGATAGGGCAGCAGGTTGCGCAGCACGATCCGGCTGGTGGGGGTGCCGATGCAGCGGGAGGCCACATTGTAATCCCGGTCGCGGATGATGAGGATCTGGTTGCGGATAAAGCGCGCCATCTCGATCCAGCCCGTGATGGACATGCCCAGGATCAGCGTTTTGATGCTGGGGGAAGCCACATAGGAGATCAGGATCAGGATGATGGTGGAGGGAACGTTATCGCAGATGTTGTACAGCTCGGTAAAGAAGAAATCCAGCTGGCGGACATAGCCCCACAGCACACCGGCGGTGATGCCCACCACGGCCTCGATGAGGGCCACGAAGAACGCGATGATCAGACTGGTGCGGGCACCGGCCCAGATGCGGGCCCACAGATCCTGGCCGATGGCGTTGGAGCCCCAGATAAAGCCCATCTCACCGGGGGCAATGTTGCGGTACTGCACGCCGGTGGCAGGATCCACCTCGCAGAGGTTGGGGTCTACCTGGCCGGGCAGGTGGGGCTGGAAGAAGGCAAACGCCACTACGGCGATGAGGGCCACCAGCAGGACCACGGCCAGCTTGTTCTTAAAGAACGCGCGGAACGTGCTGCCCCAGTAGCTGTAGTTGGAGTAGCCCGTGGCTTCGGCCTGCTCGGAACGGAACCCGGCGGGGGTGAACAGCTCGTCTTCCGGCAGCTTGGCCCAGGCAGCGGGAACGTCTTTCTGCAGTTTGTTCAGCTGGGCTTCCAGCTTCTTTGCTTTTTCGTCTTTGATGCGGAACAGCATTATCGGCCACCTTCTTTCTTGCCAAGGCTGATGCGGGGATCAATGAGCACCATGAGCAGGTCGCCCAGGATCAGGCCGATGATGCCCACGCAGGCGTACAGCAGCACGATGCCCT
>ERZ773264.1788-NODE-1788-length-23562-cov-3.056324_pt1 | contig 23562 bp, 37 predicted proteins | sample MGYA00511910_ERZ773264 | MGnify/ENA primary metagenome ERZ773264 (study PRJEB29015, sample SAMEA2737739) | human gut metagenome | biome: human gut; feature: human-associated habitat; material: faeces | place: China | collected 2012 ... | reverse complement strand
ATGAAGAATATGAAGTTGAAGTTCAACGATGTGTAGATGAACGCAGAGAATTTAAAGAAAAAATCGAAAAAATTCTTGGGCAAGAGAACATCAATATCAGACAGATACACGCTGAATTTTTCACAGCGATAAAAATCAAAGAGATGGACAACAAATAAGCCCCTGCTGACCTACCGGCAACACGGGGACGGTGTGGCAGCATCGTAGCCATTGGCAAGACCTCATTATTTGCCTTTATACTACGCTTTGCGGTGAGCGAATCACCGCATAATGGGATGCGTCTTAGTTGTCCAGTCGAGATATGAAGCCTCTGGACAATGCACGGTGCAACTCCGTGACAGCTGTCTCCGTCAGGGAGCATTGTCTATTTCGTTTCCTCTGTCTTGCTGTGCGGTGCAATTCCGCAGCAGCCCACCAACGCCCGTCGGGAGCGTATCCCGACCCACTGCCCGTAAGGGCAATAAAAAATAGAAAGGATGATTGGATGCTGATTGCAGAAAGTTTTAAGAAGACCCGAATCCGGCATGAACTGACACAGGTACAACTTGCAAAGGCTCTGGGAATTTCGGACAAGATGGTTAGCCAAATCGAAAATGGCTTTCGCCCACCATCCGCAGAGATTTTGCGGAACATGGCGGAACAGCTGGGTTGCTCCGCTGATGAAATTCTTGGTGTACAGCAGCAAGAAAAAGCAACCGATAGAAAGTAAGGTGAGAATATGAACAACATTATCAGAGAAGACAACATCACGCCAAAAACAACGCTGGTTTTGCAGCCGATGCCGGAACAACTTCTGACAGTAAAGGACATTTCTTCCTTGCTGAAATGCAATGTTGCAACCGTTCACAATCTCCGCAAAACTGGATTGCTGCGATTCTTAAAACTTGGCTCGTACAAGTGCCGTGTATCTACGTTTCTTGCGTTTTTGGATGAATATGACGGAAAGGACTTGGATTCGTTGGTACAAGAACGGCAAAATGAACCAATATGAATGGGATGGCAGAGCATGAGCCGGAAAGTTGCGTATCGGAACGGACACAAATACGCCATCTGCGAGCAATACGGGCTGGACTGGAACGTATCCTGGCAGTTTACAGGGTGGTATGTGTGTCCGGTCTGCTGGAGTAAAAACAGGGAGGAAAATCAGAAAGATGGGAAAAATCGTTATCAAAACAACCAGAAAGAGCAATGTATCTAAGGTCAAGGTGAGAGGTTTTAAAGAATTTGACGCCGCTAAAATAGCATTTTGTACGTTTATCGGAATCATGAGCGGACTCAATCAAGAGGATAAAAATCTTATCTTGTGTGCAGCCGCTACCATTATTCAAGATGTTGCAGACAAGGCAGGCTCTGAACCAGAGGAGGAGCAATCATGCAAACGATGATTTTAGGTGGTATTGCCGCCGTTATCTGCTGGGTTGCCTGGCAGCGGCATAACCGCACACTCGACGAGCAAGCAGCGGATTCCGGACGGACGTTAAAACCCGTACCGGCTGGGTTTGATTATCAGGCGGCACGGGAACAGACAGACCGCATGGAGAGCAATCTCAAGCAGTACGAGCAGTGCAATCAGTTGATAAATGATAGTGTTGTAGCTATCCAGACGGGCGAGAGTATGCCGATTGAGATTACTCATTTTGACAACAGAGGGCGGCGAGTACATACCACGCTGACCGACATTCCGCCGGAGATTGTCAACGACTTTGCACATCGGCTGCTGGATGTTTGTGCAGAGCGATGCGGCAACACTCCCCCACCGCCGGAAACTTGATTTTTTCGGGAATGTCGAGGAAAAGCGGTAGGAAAAGCAGTAGGAAAAGCCAGCTTTTCCTCCCGTCGGGGGAGGGGGTGAGAAAGAATGATTAAGTATTGTTTAGTCTGCGGTATTGAGATTGCTGACACCAGCTATGATACACCGGGACGGTTTAACGCCGTCAAATACTGTCCGGAGTGTGCAGCAGAACGAAAAAAGCAAGCGAACAAGAGAAGCCGCCAAAAACGCAAAATGGAAAACGCTATTGAGAAAACAACGGAGGTACATGAACTTACAGAAACGGCAAAAGCGTGTCAGACGCTGCGACGGTTGGCAAATCAGGAAAGCGGATTGCTAAAACAAAAGATTAACATCTTAAATGGCGAGTTGTTGCAAGAACGGGCAAAAAAGAACCCTCGCACCAGCAGCAACCAGTAACGAGGGAGAATGAAAAACACCCTTATTTTATCACAAACAGAAAGGAATGTCAATATGAAAAGAGAGGAAGTCTTTTTGAGACAACATGCAATCCAAGTTGCTATCATGTGCGTTGAGGCAATGCACGCAGATAGCACCACACTTAACCCGGTGCAAGAGGCTGACCATTTTAACATAATGCAGCCGCTGTACCGTATCCTTGGCGAGTTGGATGCAGAAGCACATGACTTTGTGGATGCGGATCTGCAGGCACTTGCAAAGCAAGCCGCAGAGGAAGAACCAGAACTAAACCTCAGCCAGCTGGATTTTTTGGAAAGCGATGGGATGCAAGATGATAAAGATTGAAAACGATTGCAGTTGTTGCGAGCAATGCAGAAACTGCGGTGCAAAACGTGTGCCGCACGTTTACTGCGATGGATGCGGTGCGGAAGTGTCCGGTGACAGCAAACTGATTCGGATTGTCGGTGCGAACGATAATGCTTGGCTTTGCGAGGATTGCCTTGCAGAATGGGTGGAAAGCGTCACAGTCACGACTTATGCCGCCGACCTTGTAAGGGAGATGCATGTAGAAGATGTTTGAATCTGGCGTGAAAAAGTATGTTTTCGTGCGGGTCAACTATGAATTTGGCTTTCCGGTGACGTTTCACGATGTCGCACATGTCGAATGTGCATATTGTCAGATGTATGACAAATACAAGAATCGCTGCAACATCACCGGAGAGTACATCGTAGAGCCAACCCGTTATGTGGGCTTTGAATGCCCGTTGGAATTGGTAGAAGAAGGAAGTGAAGAGCATGGACGAACAGAAGACGGAACAGAAACCCGATGAACGGCGGCTGCCGGAACGGTTGCTGGCAATCCAGAACGAACTAAAAGCCCCGAAAGGGCAGTACAACAGCTTCGGAAAGTATAAATACCGCAGTGCCGAGGACATCTTAGAGGCGGTCAAGCCGCTTGCAGAGCAGCACAGCGTTTTAATTTACTGCTCGGATGATATTGTCATGGTTGGCAATCGCATCTATGTAAAGGCAACTGCAACGGCAGAGGATGTCACCGGCAGATGCAACGCCATTGCAGTGACCGCTTTTGCGAGAGAACCGGACGACAAGAAAGGCATGGATGCCAGTCAGATTACTGGCACGGCATCCAGTTATGCCCGAAAGTATGCGTTGAATGGTCTGCTCTGCATTGACGATGCAAAGGATGCAGATACAGACGCTTACCAGACCGCCGGAAATGCCCCCACAGCGGCACAACAGCCACCCCGTCAAATTTACTGCAGCAACTGCAAAAAGCCCATACAAGCCGCCAAGGGCAAGGACGGGCGATTGTATCAGCCGATTGACATTTACAAGCAATGCAGAGGGCTTTGCATCAACTGTTTTCAGGCATCTAAGGGGGCAGGAAAATGACGGACAGAAAAGCATTTGCAAAGAAAGTCAAAGTTCTCTGCGACACCCGCGAGCAATGCAATCAGCATATTATACAGTTTTTGCATGCAAACGGGATTGCTACAGAAAGCCGCAAGCTGGACTTCGGAGATTATTCCTTTGAAATCAATGGAAAGTGCTTCGAGCATTCCTGCATCGTTGAACGGAAAGGCAGCGTGGACGAACTCTTCGGGAACTTCGTCCACGACCGGGAACGCATTCAGAAAGAGTTCGATGCAGCTGCAAAGAACGCCCAGCACATGGAGTTGATTTTAGAGGGTGTAACGTCGGAGGCAGAGTTAAAAGCCTACGAAATCCCAGAAAAACAGATGATTGCACAAAATCGGAAAGTGAAACGCATCGGCGAAACCGTCTATTTCGCTCTGCGGTCGCTCCGGTCAGGCAATCGGTGCGGCTTGCAGGTGTCGTTTGTCCGGAAGGAAGACACAGCCAAAAAGCTGCTGGAAATCTTTTACTATTACTATCGGAACTACGAAAGAGCGGTTGCACCGCTACGAAAGGAGCAAGAACAATGATAAACAAGGTAATTTTAATGGGTCGGTTGTGTGCAGACCCGGAACTCAGAAACACACAAAGCGGCATTGCTGTTTGCAGTTTTCGGATTGCCGTCAATCGGCAGTACAGCAAAAACAGTGACCAGAAAGCGGATTTTATCAACATCGTCAGCTGGCGGCAGCAAGCGGAATTTGTCAACCGGTATTTCCGTAAGGGGTCGATGATTATCGTAGAGGGCAAGTTACAAAACGCTGATTACACGGACAACAACGGGGTTAAACATTATGCTATGAATGTACAAGCGGACAATGTGACTTTCGGCGAGAGTAAGACAGCCCAGAACGCCACACAGAGCAATTATAACAGCCAACCGCAAAACTACCAGCCAACGCCGCAAACGGCTTACAGCGAGCCGCAGACACCGTCTTACAGCAATCCGATGCAGGGCGTTGTCAATCAGTCGCAAAGCGTCGTACATACCTATGAGGCAGATGTCAAAAATGCTGGTAAGTCAACGCCGGTAATTGACCTCGACGACCTTAGCGACTTCCAAACGATTCTCGGGGATGGGGACGTACCGTTTTAAAAGGAGATGATTCCAGATGCTGGAAAGCGGTTATATTAAGCTATATCGGTCACTTTTAAACTGGGAGTGGTACGATGACATCAACACAAAAACGGTCTTCCTGCATCTGCTGTTGACCGTCAGTATTGAAGAAAGCAAGTGGCACGGAATCACAGTGCCACGAGGAGCAAGGGTGTCAAGTTATCAGGCACTTGCCAAAGAAACAGGACTGTCAGTGCAACAGCTACGCACATCGGTAAAACGCTTGGAATCAACAGGCACTCTAACAAGGTACAAATACCCAAAATATACCGTATTTGCGTTAAAAAACTTTGATAAGTATCAACCGTCAACAAGCAAAGAAACAAGCTGCCAACAGGGTACTAACAAGGTTCCAACAGGCTCCCAACAACAGTATAAGAAGATAGAAGAAGATAAAGAAGATATCTATCTATCTATCTTAGATGCAGAAAGCCAAAATTTTCCTCCAACGCTGGAAGAAATCCGGCTATTTGCAGAGCGAGAGAAAATCCGGATTGACGTGCAAAAGTTTTATGACTATTACACGGAAAGAGATTGGAAGACGAAAAACGGGAATTTTATCCGAAACTGGAAAAAGACCCTGCAATATTGGGGTAAAACAGAGGGAACACCGCACAAAGGAAAGAAACAGCAAGACCCACCAGTATCAGAAAACGCTGAAGCTTATGCAAGCCTGATTTTAAACTTGGATGAGCCGATATAATAGGAAAGGGATGGATATGTCAAAAAGATACTCAGAGCGGTTTAAAATGCAAGTCGCATATGATTATTTTGTAGACCGTTGTCCGGTCAATGCGTTAGGTGATAAATACAAAATCACAGGCGATACGGTCAGATATTTTTGCAGCGAGCGGCGAGGAGAATACCGAGATGCAATTGTCCGGAACTGGAAAGACGAGGAAAAGCGGTTACGTCGAGCGGTGTCTGATTATCTGAGCGGAAAATCCGCCGAAATAATCACGCAGGAGTACAACATTTGTACACGTCGGCTTTTTAGGATGGTCGATACACGTTGCAACTCGTATTTGATAGAGCCGCCGGAATTTACGGCAGAGGAACTTGCAAAACCAAAGGCTTTTACTTTGTACAGGAGTTTGACAAAAGAAATCTTAAAAATGGACGTGCAACGCCGTCCGGTGTACGGTATCCGTGATGCAATCACTGGGATGTGGTTACAGCGGCTCGACAAAAAAGGGAATATGCATCCGCTGTTATATTTGACAGTGGATAACGCAAATGCAAAACTGCGTACAGTCAAAATGATACGAGGTCAGCATAATGCTGGTAACGTTGATTTGAGGGTGCAGTGGTATGGATGGAAACGCGAAAAAAGGAGTGAATCATGCTAAATTTTAAAGAAATAGGCAACGTAACCTATAGGCAGATTGATATCATGAAGCATACAATAGGCTTTAATCGCGGCAGGATAAGAGGCACAAAGTACCGCAGATATGCACCTTATTGGAACTACTTTCAAGCAGGCTTGGCAGACATAGCGAACATTATGAAACTTGTCGAAATCGGGCTTATGAAAGAATATCGGAAAAATTGTTTCGAAGTAACCGATGATGGCAGAGAATTTTTGGAACTTGTCACAGGTGTGACTATCCTTGAGGAGGAAACATGAGCAAAATCAACGCCACGCAAATCCTACCAATTGCCATGATACTGCTGGATGTTGGTGCAGCAGCGGTTTGTTTGTGGCATAAAGACCACAGACGGGCGGTTTATTGGTTGGCTGCGGCGGTTTTAAATGTCACCGTTACGTTTTAATCGAACCTGAATGAAAGAGAAAGGAAACGTTGAAATGAACGACATCGAAAAGAAAATGGAAGCCATGAAAGTGGAATTTTTGGGGAAGCTAGAAGAACTGAAGAAAGAAGCAGAGATGCAAAAGAAACAGGAAGAGCAGAAGCCGTGGAAGCCGGAGCGTGGAGAAAAATATTTTTCAATTGAAAACAGTGTTGACGTTTTTCAGTATACTTATTGTGATGACGGCATCGACGAGCCTAAAATTCTATCCGGCAACTTTTTCCCCACGGAAGAACGTGCCGAACAAGTTGCAAAGAAAATGCGGTTATTGTTACGGCTTGAGCAGCTGCATGATATGCTCTGTCCGGATTATGTGCCGGATTGGAGCAATGAGGATGAACACAAATTTTATCTTTTTTATGACGGAAAGGCAGGCAACTGGAAATATACGTACTGGAGTGCTTTTGATTTTCGCGTTGGGGAATATTTTGATACCGAGGAAAACGCCGAAAAAGCAGCGGAAATTCTGAACAAAGAGATGGAGGAAACCAAATGAAAAAGCTGATTGTTGAGATTGATGATAAGTATGCGGACGCTGTATCCCTGACAGCTACTGGATTGGAACATCGGCTTGGTGGCGGTGGCAACCTTACTGTTGCAGCAGTTTCACTCAAGCATGATGTAACGGCTATTTCCATTGACGAGCACGGAAATATGCTTGGGCTTGAAACCAGATCAGAAGAGGAAGAACACATACCACTTGAAAAGCTGGCAGATGCAGTCCGACAGCTGGAAGATTTACGCAACGACCGTGAAGACTGCAGAAAAGGTTTTGAGGGCGAAGAAAGCTCTTTTTCCAAAGACATTGCAGCAATTGACACGGCGATTGCAGCGATGCAGCAGCTGGCAGCGTTGGATATAGCCAAAAATCGGTAAAAAGGGGGGAATCCATATGAAGAACCCAGCCTTGCAGCGGAAAAACCTGTACAACAAGAACGAGGTGGAATACAGTCACAAAATGGCTATCTATCAGGGCATGGCGATGGTATTTGTTGCGTTGGAGTGGCACTATGGATGGAAAGAGAAACGGCTGCAGCGGCTGTTTGACAACGTGCAGTCCATTGCAGAGATGCCGCCGATTTTTGGCAAGTCACCCGATGCACTGGAACAGATGCAGCATTTTAAACAGGATTACCAGATTGATTTTACAAAAATCCAATTACAAGTAAAGGGTAAAGTGGAGTGAGAAAATGAATAAGGTGTGTAAACGGTGTGGTCAGCCGCTGCCGGATGGCTGGAATTTTTACAACAACAAACGCACCGGGAAGCTAACAAAGTGGACACCTGGACAGTGTTGCAGACCTTGCTATAATGCAATTAACGTTGAGCGTCGCCACAAAAAACGTGATGCATATAAATCCAATCCGCAAGTGGAAGCAAAGGCAACATGTAAAGAGCCGATACCGCTGAAACGATATGACAACATAGACAACTGCTATATATACCTTGCTGCCTGCATTGTCCGGACAACTATGGCGGAGTACGAGCGTGCTTTAAAAAATATAACAACACGCCGGAATCCCTGCATTATATCGAGCGGTTAGAGGGCGATTTGCTAAGCTATTACTACAGCATTTTGGTCTTGCAATCGTTAGACCTACGACGGTATTGCATAAACAAACGCAAGGCGTATGGTATCGGCGTTTACACGACAGCACAAGATGTAGTGTGATTTGATACAAGCATATCAACATAAAATGGAATTCCGAAAGAGCATGAATTTCGGCGAAATATATTGCAATCTTGCATCTATTACTGGTATAATAGATATAGGATAAACGCACCGTGCGGAGGTATCCGTGCGGTGTTTTTTTATGGTGGTATAGATGGATGTTTCAAACTTTTACAAATCTAAGGCATGGCGGCACAAACGCTGCGTGATTCTGCGACGGGATGCTTACCAATGCCAGGACTGCAAGCGTTATGGTCGGATACGTCCGGCGGTTACGGTGCACCACATCAAACATTTGGACGATTACCCTGAGCTTGCCTTGCAAAGCGATAACCTTATAAGCCTTTGCGATGCGTGCCACAACAAGCGGCACCCGGAAAAAGGCGGAAGACGGTGGTAGCCCTCCCCCCCCTCCTTGCAGGGGCTTGGGCGGCTCCTACTGGAACGGTGTAGGGAACACTTTCCAAATGCGGGGCAAAAAATCAGTGGAGGGGGTTCTTGAATGAACGTCATTGAAAAAAACATAAGCGATGTAAAACCGTATGAGAAAAACCCAAGAAAAAATGATGCTGCAGTATCTGCGGTTGCAAATTCTATTCGTGAATTTGGTTTTAAGGTACCGATTGTTATTGACAAAAGCGGAACGATTATTGCTGGTCACACCAGATACAAAGCTGCGTTGCAGTTGAGGTTGCAAAAAATACCTTGCGTGATTGCGGACGATTTGACGAAAGAACAAGTCAAAGCTTTTAGGCTGGCTGACAATAAGGTAGGCGAGATTGCCGAGTGGGATTTTAACATGTTAGAATCCGAAATTGCGGAAATTGAAGATATTGACATGGGACTTTTTAATTTTGATACAAACGCAATCGACGGCGAGGACTTCGGAGAGGATTTCCAACTTCCGGACGGCGAAAAACCGGAAATTTGTACAATGTCTTTTACCTTGCACCAGCGTCAAAAGGAACTCATCGAGTACGCACTCGACACGGTGCAAGATGAGATTACAGAAACATTTGGAAATAACAATAAAAACGGGAATGCATTATATGAGGTAATTAGGCAATGGGCAGAGCAAAAGAAATCACCTTGAAAGTAATTCCGGGGAAAATCGCAAAGCCGTATATAGAAAAACACCACTACAGCAAAAAAGCAGTGAACAACAGCTGTTTGCATTTCGGGGCATTTTTAGATGGAAATTTGCACGGAGTGTTGTCATACGGTCCGAGTTTGGACAAATCAAAAATTATAACACTCGTAAAAGGAACGGGTTGGAATAATTTCTTGGAACTAAACCGTATGGCTTTTGACGACTATCTCCCACGGAACAGCGAGAGTTACTGTATTGCTAAAAGCATCCGGATGATTCGGAAAAACGCTCCGCAAATCAAATGGATTATATCATTTGCGGATGGTTGCTCGTGTGGCGACGGGACTATATACCGAGCGTCTAATTTCGTCTTAACCGGAATCAAAAAGAACAGCAACTTGTGCATGCTTCCAAACGGCGAAAAAATACACAAGATGACTTTAGAGAGCAATCCCACATCGCCAAGAAAAGAACTTGGCGGAATGTCATATTTCCAACTGACTGGCGGAGCGTATAATTTTAAGAAATACGTTGAGAAAGTTGGTGGAAGCATTCTTACCGGATGCCAGCTAAGGTATATTTATTTTATAGATAAAACATTCCGCAACCGGTTGACGGTTCCGGAAATCCCGTTTTCTAAAATTGATGAAATCGGGGCAGGAATGTATCTTGGAGAAAAAATGTCGCTTGCAGAAAGACATGTGGATAAATAATAAATCGGGAGGTGGTCAAAGTGAAGAAATCTGCGTGGCGGAACAGAATACAGAAAGCCTGCCAAGCAGCAGGGACTTATCGGGAATGTTTTGATACCGTCATTGATACACTGGCGGACATTTTAGAAAAGCGTGACAATGCACAGGAAATTTTTAAAAAATCCGGCGGAAACACAATTGTGAAGCATGTCAACAAGGGCGGCGGAACATTTTTAGAAAAAAATCCTGCACTTGTGATTATTGACGATTTAAACCGCACGGCGTTGACTTACTGGCGAGATTTGGGGCTAACGCCCAAGGGACTAAAAGCAATCGACGAAAAAGCGATGAAACCGCAAAAAAAGGATGCTTTGGCGGAGGTGCTAAAGAGCCTTGGCGACTAAACAATTTAAGCAGATTGCAATACAATATGCCGAGGATGTCGTCGCCGGAAAGATTATTGCTGGAAATAATTTTTTGGAATGCAAGCGGTTTTTAGAAGATTTAAAACGTGAAGATTTGGAACTGCACACAAAAGAACCGGATTTGGTTTGCAATATAATTGAACGGTTTATGGTGCACAAGCAAGGCGAAAGCCTTAAAGGCGAGCCACTTATGAACACGCCGATGTTGCTGCAGCCGTGGCAAGTCTTTACTGTGTATAATCTTGTTGGATTTTACTATACAGGGACAAAAGAACGCAGATATAAAGAAGCGTTTATTTTTATTCCAAGAAAATCTGGGAAAACCATGTTTATTGCTGCTTTAGCGTTTGCGTTGGCAATTTTGGAACGTCGCTCTGGGTCTATTATTTACATCGTTGCAGCGTCGCAAAAGCAAGCGTGCGAATCTTTTAACGATATTTTGTACACATTGCGATACCGTGAGATGATTGATGATTTTAGAGTGCTTAACAACAACGCTGAGCACTCTATCAGTTATCAATTTACAGACGCAAACGGCAGACCAAATGGCTCTATACGCATTGAGGCATTAGCAAGCAATCCAGATGCACAGGATTCCTTTAACTGCAATATTGCAATCGCAGACGAGGTACACGCTTTTAAAAAATCCGCACAGTATAACCGGTTTAAAGAGGCGATGAAAGCCTATACAAACAAGTTGATGATAGGCATTACTACTGCCGGAGATAACATCAACAGCTTTTGTTATCGGCGGTTAGAGTATGCAAAAAAGGTTTTAAATGGCACGGTAAAGGACGATACGCTTTTTTGTTTTGTGTCTCAAGCAGAACAAGACGAGCGTGGACAGGTAGATTATACGTCACCTGTCCAACACGAAAAAGCAAACCCATCTTACGGCGTTACAATTAGACCAGCCGACATTTTGCAGGAATCGCTGCAGGCACAAAACGACCCTCAACAACGCAAAGACTTTTTAAGCCGGTCACTCAATATTTATACCAGTGCTATGCGAGCATATTTTGATTTATCAGAGTTTCGTGCATCGGATAATAAATACAATTGGACGATAGAGGACTTGCTGCGTATGCCGATTGATTGGTATGGCGGAGCGGATTTGTCCAGAATGTACGATTTGACCGCTGGGGCTTTATACGGGCACTATGCAAAAGAAGACGTTGACATTATCATTACACATGCTTTTTTTCCGGTCACAATGGCGGCAAAAAAGGCAGACGAGGACGAAATACCGCTGTTTGGCTGGGCGGATGATGGACTTTTAACCATGTGCAACAGTCCAACCGTCAACGCTGCCGATGTTGTAAACTGGTTTGTCTCCATGCGGCGGCATGGATTTAAAATAAAGCAAATTGGGCATGACAGAAAATTTGCAAGAGAATATTTCATTGGAATGAAACAAGCAAAATTTAATATTATTGACCAGCCACAATATTATTATTTAAAATCCGAGGGGTTCCGGCACATTGAACAACGTGCGAAAGACGGAAAACTGTATTATTTACACAACGAAGCATTTGAATATTGCGTGGAAAATGTGAGTGCAATTGAAAAAACGGACGATATGATACAATACGAAAAAATCGGGGAAACAAACCGGATTGATTTGTTTGATGCAAGCGTTTTTGCTTGTGTTAGATACTTGCAAAGCATGGAGCGTAAACAAAAAGCAAAGGATTGGTGGGGATAAAATGTTTTGGAATCAAAAAAAGAAAACACGGAATAACTCGCCGGTTGCATTATTTTTATCTGACAGGGAAAATGATGCAATCTGCGTACCGGGTTATACAACATTAGACCGCTGTCCGGAAGTAATGACCGCTTGCAGACGCATTGCGGAATTGATTGGCTCTCTTACCATCCATTTGATGGAAAATACCGAACAGGGAGACAAGCGGATTGTGAACGCTCTCAGCCGAAAAATCGACATCGAACCGATGGCAAACATGACCCGGAAAACGTGGATGGAAGCAATCGTGATGAATCTTTTGCTATACGGAAAAGGAAATAGTATCGTAAAAGTACATACAGCTGGCGGATATTTGAGAGATTTAGAACCAATTGCAGCGTCAAAAGTTTCTATTCCGGAAAGCGGTTCTTACTCTGTCATGATTGACGGGATTCCGTATAAATCGGACGAGATTCTGCATTTCGTACACAACCCCTCCCCGAATTGCCTATGGAAAGGGCGAGGCTTGCAAATATCCCTGCGACCGTTTGCGGACAACCTTAAACAGGCAGCCGCAACGGAAAAATCATTTTTATCCAGCAAGTGGAAACCGTCTGTCATTGTAAAAGTAGATGCGTTGACCGATGAATTTAGTTCGCCGACAGGAAGAAAGAAACTGCTGGCAGATTACGTAGAATCCAGTGAAGTCGGCGAACCATGGCTGATTCCGGCGGAACAATTCTCAATTGAACAAATCAAACCACTATCTTTATCTGATTTAGCAATCAGCGACGTTGTAAAACTGAACAGGCGGATGATTGCAGCGATTCTGGGCGTGCCGCCGTTTTTGCTGGGTGTTGACAGCTACAGCAAAGACGAATGGAACGCTTTTGTAAATCATACTGTAAAGCCAATTGTGATTGGAATACAGCAGGAAATGACAAAAAAGCTGATTTTATCCCCAAACATGTACATCCGCTTTAATGTTTTGTCTTTGTTTGATTGGGATATAAAAACCATCGCTGACGTATTTGGCGGCTTGTCTGACCGTGGTTTTGCTACTGGTAACGAGGTACGAGACCGGATGGGCTTGTCCCCGAGAGATGGATTAGATGAATTACGAGTGCTGGAAAACTACATCCCTTATGAGATGTCAGCGTATCAAAAAAAATTAGTACAGGGAGGGAAAGAAGAAAATGGAACGGAATAACGTCATGTATCGCACAATGCAGTCAGCACTTACAACGAGGGACGGCGAATCAAACGAAGCCCCTGTAATTGAGGGCTATTTTGCGGTATTTGATTCAAATTATGATATGGGGTATGGCATGAGTGAGAGCGTTGCACCGGGTGCGTTTTCGGAAACGCTTGCCGGAGATGTCCGGGCACTTATTGACCATGACACCCGGCTTGTGCTTGGGCGTACAACCGCCCACACACTGGAATTGAGAGAGGATTCTCACGGATTATGGGGAAAAATCTACATCAACCCAAAAGATAGTGAGGCAATGAATCTTTATGAACGTGTAAAACGTGGTGATGTGTCCCAGTGCAGCTTTGGTTTTGAAATTCTTAGCGAAGAAACAACTTTCCCGGCAGGCGGGGAAATCCATTGGAGAATCACAAAGGTAAAGCTTTATGAAGTATCTTGCTGCACATATCCGGCGTATGAAGAAACCGGCATATCTGCACGAAAAAAAGACCGGGAACAAATCGAAAAGCGAAAATCAGAAGCGTGGAAATCCGCACTTTTGAAAAAACTGAAAGGGGAAAAATAAAAAATGCTGAAAGCACTGTTATTGCGAAACAAGATTGACAGCAAAAAAGCTGAACTGGCGGAACTCCGCACAGCCGCCGCAGAGTTGGAAAAACGGGAAAAAGAACTGGAATCCGACATCAACGAGGCAAAAACCGAAGAAGAAAAGGCGGTGGTTGAAAAGGCTGTCAACCAGTTTGAACAAGACAAGGCGGAAAACGAAAAGTCCATCAGCGAACTGGAAACGGAAATTGCTGACATGGAGAAAGAATTGGATGCCGTGGAACAGAAACAACAGACACCGCAAGCCGAGGGTAATTCGGACGATGAAACCAGAAAGGGGAATGTTAAAATGAAAACCAGAGTGAAATTTTTTGGCATGAACGTACAGGAACGTGATGCGTTTTTTGCCAACGATGCTGTAAAAAGCTGGTTGGAACGTGTCCGGGAAATGGGCAAGAATCAGCGGTCTATTACCGGTGCTGAGCTGCTTATCCCGGAAGTTGCACTGGATTTAATCAAAGAAACCACGCTTAAATACTCTAAGCTGTACAAGCATGTAAATGTTAAGAGTGTGCCGGGCAAGGCAAGACAGAACGTAATGGGAGCAATCCCAGAAGCAATTTGGACGGAAATGTGTAGCACACTCAATGAATTAAACCTCACCTTTAACAACGTAGAGGTAGACGGCTATAAGGTCGGCGGATTTATTGCAATCTGCAATGCCGTGCTGGAAGATTCCGACATCGCCCTTGCAGCTGAGATTATCTCTGCACTTGGTCAGGCTATCGGTTACGCATTGGACAAGGCAATCTTGTACGGTACTGGGACTAAAATGCCACTTGGTATTGTCACCCGTCTGACGCAGGCTGCAAAGCCGTCTGGTTACTCTACCACCGCCAGAGCGTGGGCAAACCTTACCGCCAGCAACGTGCTTGCAATCTCTGGTAAAACAGATGCAGCATTGTTTAAGGAATTGGTTATTGCATCCGGAAACGCTAAGGCAGATTACAGCCACGGCGAGATGTTTTGGGCAATGAACGAAAAGACGTTTACAAAGCTGGTTGCAAATGCCCTGACCATCAACGCTGCTGGTGCGATTGTAACCGGGCAGAGCGGAACGATGCCAGTAATTGGCGGAGCAATTGAAAAACTGTCCTTTATCCCGGACGATGTAATCATTGGTGGTTATGGCGACTTGTATCTGCTGGCAGAGCGTGCAGGAACAGCTATCAGCCAGTCGGAACACGCAAGATTTATTGAAGACCAGACTGTATTTAAGGGGACTGCGAGATATGACGGCTTGCCGGTGATTGCAGAGGGATTTGTTGCAATCGGAATTGGCGGTACAAAACCAACCGCAAACGCAGTTACTTTTGCAGAAGGCACGGCAAACAGTGACGGAGAATAATCGTTATGAATGTAGACCTGCTTACAATGCTTAAGGTAGACCTCGGAATTACCGCCGAGGCTTATAATGACCGGCTTTACGCAGATTTACAGGCGGCAAAAAGCTACATTGCACGAGAGGGAATCACATTAAATGAAACCATCGAAGACGACCAACTTGTTGTACAGTATGCAGCGTGGCTATGGCGGCAGCGTGGCGGAGATGAGCAATCCTCAATGCCACGAATGCTGCGATATTTGCTTAACAATCGGCTGTTTTCTGAAAAAATGAGAGGAAATGACGATGGATGATGTAATTGAACTGGTCAAACAGCATTTATACAGAGATGATTGCGGCGTGGAACGATTGGTGGAAGAATCAAAAAGAACTGTGTTTTGTAGCGTGCAATCAGCGAGCAGAGCGGAGTTTTTTGCAGCAATGCAGGCTGGGTTAAAACCGTCATTTATTGTGCAAATCAATCCGATTGAGTACGATTGTGAGGGAATTACCGTATACCATGGAAAAAGATATTTGATTTATCGAACATATCAAAAAAACATGGATGTGTTGGAATTGTATCTCAAGGAAGAGGTGGGAATACAAAATGACCTATACTGACATCGCAAAAATGATGGAGCAAATGCATTTGCCGTTTGCATATCACCATTTTGAGCGTGGCAAAGCACCGCCACTGCCCTATTTTGTCTTTTATTATGACGGGCGGAGCGATTTTTCCGCCGACAACCACGCCTATCAAAAAATCGTAGAGGTGACGCTGGAATTGTACAGCAACCAAAAAGATTTTAAATCTGAAAGTCAAATAGAATCCGTTTTAGAAAGAAATGAGATTGTATATGATAAAACGGAAGAATACATATCTTCTGAAAAGATGTTTGAACAGATTTATGAATTTGAACTGCTGCTGGAGGGGTAAACATGATAAAAACTATTCGCGTTGATAAACTGGCGGACGAAATTATGAAAGAGTTGCAAGAATATAGCAATGCAACCAGCGACGACGTAAAAGCAGCAGTCAAAAAATCCTCTCAGGCAGTCAAAAAAGAACTACTACAAACTGCCCCAAAGCGAACGGGGACGTACAGAAAAAGCTTTGTAGTAACAAAAATCGAAGAAAATTCAAGCAAATTAAAAGTAGCCGTCCACTCTAAAAAGCATTACCGGTTATCACATTTGCTGGAAGATGGTCACGCACTCAGGCAAGGCGGAAGAACAAACGCACACCCACACATGAAACCAGCGGAAGAGCATGGAATCGAAATGCTTGAATCGCTTGTAAAAAAATCATTAGGGAGGAACTAAGCATGGCAACCGAAACTAAGAACAAGGTTAAATTTGGCTTAAACAAAGTATACTGGGCAAAAATCACCGGATATGATGAGGTGTTCCGCAATACGCTGCACCTGTACGTCTGCCGGGTGCTGTCAGCCTTAGCATTGACGCAAATGGCGAAACAGAACCGTTTTACGCAGACAACTGTGTTTATTATCTGTGCAACAACAACTCCGGTTATGAGGGAGATTTGGAAGTCGCATTGATTCCAACCGATTTTGCAACGGAAATTTTGGGAGAAAAGCTTGATACAAAGGGAGTACTCGTGGAAAAGAGCGATGCAGAAGTTGCCGAATTTGCACTGTTTTTTGAATTTGAAGGCGACAAAAAGAAAATCAGACATATCTTTTACCGCTGCTCTGTTGCACGTCCTGCAACAGAATCCGCAACCACAGAAGATACAAAGGAAGTCAAAACGGAAACTCTCAAGCTGTCTGCAACCGCGTTGGACAATAACCTTGTTAAGTCAAAATCTTGTGAAAAAACAGATGCTGAAACTTATAACAACTGGTACAACGCTGTTTATATGCCAAGCTTTACAGCGGAAGAAAACAAAGCGAATTAAGGAGATAAAAAATGGGAGTGTCAAAAACAATTACCATTGACGGCGTAGATGTACAATTTAAAGCGAGTGCAGCAATTCCTCGGCTATATCGCTTGCAATTCCGGCGTGATTTGTTTCATGATTTTGCCGATTTGCAAAAATCGGTTGACGATGAAAAAGAAAAAGACAGTGAAGCGTCCGGATTAAATCCAGAAATTTTGGAAACGTTTGAAAATGTTGCGTACATGATGGCAAAGCATGCAGACCCTAAAGGCGTACCGGGAACAGCGGAGGAATGGTTGGAACAGTTCTCCATGTTTTCAATTTATGAAATTTTGCCAGAACTGCTGGAACTTTGGAATGCAAACTTGCAAACGCAAGTCCAGTCTAAAAAAAACATCGCCCGACTGACCGCCCGATGACCACACCGCTTTTTTTGCTGCGGTGTGTACAGATTGGCTTATCAATAAGTGATTTGGATTTTTTAACTATTGGACTTGTAAATGACTTATTTACAGAGAGAGAAAACGATGACTACCCATATAGTTATCAAGCAACACAAGCAGATTTTGACAAATTTTAAAAAGGGGGAAGCAATATGGCGAGCCGTATCAAAGGCATTACCGTCGAAATTGGTGGTGACACCACTAATCTGGTAAAATCTTTGGAGGGTGTCAACAAAAATATCCGTAATACGCAAAGTCAATTAAAAGACGTCGAGCGGTTACTAAAGCTTGACCCTACCAACACAGAGTTGCTAACTCAAAAGCAAAAGTTGTTAAAAGCTGCTGTATCCGATACAAAAGACAAGTTGCAAGCCCTTAAAGCAGCAAACGAAGCCGCAGCCAAAACAGCGGATAATTACGGGGCGTGGAAAACTAAATATGATGCAATACAGAGTGAAATTGAATCCACGACAACCGAATTAAAGAAACTGAAAAAGCAAGCAGAGAATGCAGAAAAGCAACTTGCTGACGGAAAAATCTCTCAAGAGAAATACGATGCTTTACAAAGCAAAATAAAATCAACAGAAACCAAACTTAAAGACTTAAAAGAAGCCGCAAAACAGGTAGATGATGAGTTTGGACATCCGATTTCCCCGGAACAATATGACGCGTTGCAACGGGAAATCCAGCAAACAGAAAACGACCTAAAGAAACTGGAGCAACAAGCAGGTGAATCCAGAACGGCGTTGGTTAAGCTGTCCGAAGCTGGAAAAAAATTTCAGGACGTTGGCGATAAAATCTCCGGCGTTGGTACAAAGTTGCTCCCGGTTTCAACGGGAATTGCCGCTATCGGAACACTTGCCGTAAAAACGGGAGCGGATTTTGATTCTGCGATGAGCAAGGTTGCATCCATTTCCGGGGCAACAGGTTCGGAAATAGATGCTCTCCGAGATAAAGCCCGTGAGATGGGTAGCAAAACGAAGTTCTCCGCAAGCGAAGCTGCCGATGCGATGAGTTACATGGCTATGGCAGGCTGGAAAACCAGCGATATGCTTAACGGTATTGAGGGCATTATGAACCTTGCTGCTGCTTCCGGTGAGGACTTGGCATCTACTTCAGACATTGTCACGGATGCTCTGACCGCTTTCGGTTTGTCTGCTTCGGACAGCGGACACTTTGCAGATATTCTGGCGGCTGCATCAAGCAATGCCAATACCAACGTCAGCATGATGGGTGAAACTTTTAAGTATGCCGCTCCTGTGCTGGGTTCTCTGGGATACTCTGCTGAAGACTCCGCCATTGCCATCGGCTTGATGGCAAATGCCGGAATCAAATCCTCGCAGGCTGGCACAGCTTTGCGTGGTGCAATTGTTAGCCTTGCTAAACCAACCGATACAGTATCCTCGGCAATGGAAAAATACGGGATTTCCTTGACAGATAGTTCCGGCAAGATGTATTCGCTCCGTGATTTGATGGGGCAAATGCGTGATAAACTGGGTGGACTTACAGAGGCGGAACAAGCACAAGCAGCCGCTTCGCTTTTCGGTCGAGAAGCGATGTCTGGGATGTTGGCAATTATCAACGCATCACCAGCAGACTTTGAGAAGCTGACAAATGCAGTAGATACTTGTTCCGATACGGTAGATGGCTACAATGGCACGACCGAAAAAATGGCAGCGGTCATGCAGGATAACCTTGCCGGACAAGTGACCATCTTGAAGTCCCAGCTGGAAGAACTGGCAATCAGTTTTAGTGATATTCTGATGCCAGCAATCCGCAGCCTTGTTGCTCGACTGCAAACAATTGTTGACAAACTCAATCAATTAGACCCACAAACGAAGGAAACAATTGTGAAAATCGCTTTAGCGGTTGCAGCTATTTCTCCTTTACTTATTGCAATTGGGAAAGTAATCTCTGTTGTCGGAACGTTTATGCAAGCAATTGCAAAAATACCTAAAATCCTTGGCAGTATTAAAAATGGATTTTCTGCCGTTACAGGTGCTTTAAATGTGTCAACTGCTGGATTTGCCGCCACTGTTGGAGTAGTTGCACTTTTAGCAACTGCGTTTGTACATCTATGGCAAACAAACGAGGATTTTAGAAATAAAATTATCAGCATCTGGGAGCAAATCAAAGGCACATTTACCGAGTTGACACAAGGTATTACCAACCGCCTCAATGCTCTGGGATTCGATTTTGAGAGTTTTGCCGATGTGCTGAAAGCGGCGTGGGATGGGCTGTGTAATCTGTTAGCTCCTATTTTCGAGGGTGCTTTTCAGAACATCTCCAATGTCTTTTCCGAATTTACCGGCATTCTTCTGGGATTGCTGGACGTTCTGATTGGTCTGTTTACTGGCGATTGGGAGCAGTGCTGGAATGGAATCAAAGGGATTTTTACATCTATTTGGGACTTTGTTGTCAACACGTTCCGCAACATTATGAACACCCTGAAAGGTATTGCAGATGTGTTGCTGGGGTGGTTTGGTACAGATTGGGAAACCGTTTGGACATCTGTAAAGACGTTTTTCACAAACACTTGGACAAATATTCAGACGTTCTTCTCCAATACACTGACCAACATCAAAACGTTCTTCTCTAACATCTGGACTTCCATTTCTACAACTGTAACAAACGTTCTGACATCAATCCAAACAACAGTAACCAATGTTTTTACCTCTATCAAGACGTTTGTAACAACAATCTGGCAGGGTATTTATACGTTTTTTAGCACAATTTTTAATGCAATTTATACAGTAGTATATAATGTGTTTAATACGATATATACAGTGATTACAACTGTATGGACAACTATCTATACAACGTTAGAGCCGTTGATTAACGCTTTCGGATATTTGTTCGAAACGATTTTTGAAGCAATTCAAATTGTCGTTGGAAGAGTTATGGACTGGGTTTCTGAAAAAATTAGTGCTATTTGGAACGGAATTGTTGATTTTATAACACCAATTTTAGAAAGCATTCGGGATTTCTTTTCTGAAATCTGGACGGCTATCAGCGATAAAATACAAGAAAAGCTGGAGTTTATAAAAAATCTTGTCGAAACCATTTGGAATGGAATAAAAGACTTTTTAGAGCCACTCTTAACTGCTCTACAAACAACATTTACAAACATTTGGGAGGCTATTCGTTCTCAGATTGATACAGTATCCAACGCAATTCGCTCTATTATTGAGCGGATTTGGAACTCTATTTCTGGCACAATCTCTTCCATAATGGGAAACATCCGTAACACTTTTTCCGGAATTTGGGACAGCATTTCAGATAAAATATCGTCTGTAGTAAATGGGATTAAAACAAATGTATCAAACGCATGGGAGAACATTTACGACAGCATTTCTAATCTTATGAGCCGGATTAAAAATAAGATTTCCGATATTTGGGACGGCATACACGACGGAATTTCTGACAAAATCGGCGACATACGAACAACCATAGAAAATGGGCTTAACGGTGCTATTGATTGGATTAGAGGGCTTGCTTCCGACGCTTGGAACTGGGGCAGCGATATTATCTGGGGCATTATTGACGGGATTCAAAGTGCAATTGGTTGGCTGGAGGACTGCGTCACCAATGTTGCCGATACCATTCGGGATTTCCTGCACTTCTCTGTACCGGACAAAGGTCCGCTGACAGACTACGAGAGTTGGATGCCGGACTTTATGAAAGGGCTGGCAGACGGCATCGACAAGAGCAAGAAGTATGTGGAGAAAGCCGTGGGCGGTGTGGCGAAAGCCATGCAGCTGACCATGGATTCTGGTTTGAATTACAGCTTGCATGGAATCTCCGGAGCAATGCTGCCCGACAGTTCCGGTGGGACGGTGAACAATTATTACAACACGGACAATCGAAAGACAGTGAATCAGACCAATCAATCGCCGAAGGCATTGTCACGGTTGGAGATTTATCGGTTGACACGGAATGCGTTGAATGTGTAGATTGATAAACTGGAATTTGATTTTCAGAAAAACGCAAATTTGAGAAAAAATCTTATGTGAACGCCATATGCATCTATTAGCATGTTAACTATCCGTTCTTTTGAATTCTTCAATCATTCGTTTCTCGTGTTCGGTATACCATTTTTGGATATACAGTTCAGTCTTGTTTTCACCCGGAGCGAATACTTTAGTGTACCTATCTTTATCTCCTACGATAGATGAAGCAAATGTTGTTTCTGGACAGCCTATGATATTCCCTGCATCATACTTCAAAATCATGTTCTCTGCAATTGAATAGTAAAAGGCACTGGCATCAGATTTATACAGACCATCCTTTGAAAATGGATAGTTCTTAAATCGTATGCGGTTATACTTTGGATTCATGCCATGAACAAGAGCCTTTTCTGCATCAAGACTTATCTGGTTAGGTGTTACATCAAAATTCCCGGTGAATGCTTTCATAAAGTCATTCTCTGAACTGAATCCCGTGAGCATCGTACACATACGGGAATTGATGGTAAACGGCATCAATATAAGTTCTTCACTTTTATCAAAGCTAGGTGATATTACTTTCTCTTCTATAAGCATATCTTGTAGAGCATGATGTGCCTTAAACCTTTGTGTCAGCTTCTCCCCGACACACTCTCCTACATAAAGAACCTCGTAGGTAATCGCTGAGGTAAAATCGCCCTGTATGGCAATATGGAAACCGTCATTACTATAATAAAGTTCATCAAAGGTAAATCCAATATTGGGAACGGCTTCACCCTTATCATTAAAAGAAAATAGCCATACTTTCTGTGCCTTCTCCAATCCCTCTGGTTCCGTTTTTATTCCTGCAAAGCTATTCAAAGAGTATTTTGAATTTTCCTGTGCGGAGACGAAGATTCGAAAGGATGCTTTACCCACCTCAACGTCAAGGATTAAATAAGATTCATCTGATATTTCCCTTTGTGGAACGAAAACCGGCACTTCTCGTTTGCCTATGATGTAGATGGAAGCCTTGTCGAGTCTTTCTTTCTCATTCCAAAGTTCAGGATTGAGTACAGGTGCTTTCTTTATACGGTTGAAATCTTTGATAGAGATAGGAGCGTGAGTTAAGTGTAAATTTGTTTCTAATATATTGTTCATATTTTGTTTCTCCTCAAATTTCGATTTACGGGGATAATGCCCCTATCATTTTTATCCATTATACCACACCCCACCAGAAAAAGCAAGGAGGTATCCCATGTATTTCACCCTTATTCTCGAAAACGAATCCGGCGAACAAGTGAATCTGTCCACCACCGCCAACCAATACATGACCTCCAAAATCGAAGGTCTGAATCCGCCTGCCGGAACGATTTCCACTTCTTCTTACGCATGCATGAACGGCAGCTACCTGAACAACGCTTTCATCGAAAAGCGAAACGTAGTCATTTCCTTTGCCATGCGTGGCATTGGGATTGAGAAAAGAAGGCATCGCCTGTATCGTGTGGTCAAGCCGTCCCGATACATCAAGATCTGGTACAAGACAGTAAACATCGATGTCTATGCCGAGGGGTATGTAGAAACTTGCGAGGTAGAGCATTTTGAGCAGCAGATCAGCGGGCAGATCTCCATTCTCTGTCCGGACATTTACTGGTACAGTCGGGACATCTTCTATGCCTACTACAGCGGTGTCACCGGAGCATTTCACTTTCCCTTTCCGGAGAGCGATGCTCCGTTTCCTTTGGGCGTGTACTCCACCAGCAATCTGTTCTCTATCACCAATGGCGGAGATGAAACTGGTTTCACGCTGCGAATCGAGGCACTGCCCAGTGATATTCCGCAGGAAGTGGTTGCCGTGACACCGACCATCTACAATGAAAACGGAGAATATCTGCAAATCAAAGGCGATATTCTGACCGGCGATGTCATTACGGTTACCACGAAAACCGGAAACAAGACCGTCACGCTGACACGTAATGGCGTGGACAGCAATATCCTGAACCGGCTGGTTTCCGGTTCGACTTGGCTGACCT